>UMIZ01005992.1_pt1 | contig 17195 bp, 20 predicted proteins | sample 1965931 | NCBI WGS metagenome assembly UMIZ01 (sample SAMEA4836137, study PRJEB28245) | human gut metagenome | biome: gut microbiome; material: fecal sample | place: Denmark | collected 2008
TTAACTCGTCCTCTAATTTTTAGTGGACACTAGTGTTATATAATATTATAATTATTAGATTAGATTCACCAAGCATTTCCTATGCTCTGCATTGAAAGTCATGCCCAATATTATTTCCTGCAAACAATCCTATTAGATTTTTTGAAAGTACATTCAGATTAACTTTTGCAGTCCATCATACTTCAAACAAAGCATACTATATTTTCAAATCTTACCTCTGTTTTATGGTTACTGTAGGGAACGATTATTTATCTATGCTATATAGCATGAGCAGCTTCAAGAACTTCAACAGTGCAGCTATCATCGCCCTAAAAAACAATTGCCGGCATGTCGTTTCGACACATTCTCAAAGTAGTCTAACCTGGTCTTTCATCTTTTTGATTACGTTACAATATCAGTGATTATTTTTTTCGGTTATTAATATATTGATATAATGTAGCCTTACTGACTCCTGTTGTCCTGGTTATCTCGGCTATCGTACAGGTTTGAGAGTCGTATAATTTCAATGCCAGCTCAATTGTTTTAGAGTCTTTTTTCGGACGACCACCTTTACGTCCACGTGCCCGTGCAGCTTCAAGTCCTTCTCTCGTTCTCAGTTGTGCAAGGTCGCGTTCAAACTGACTCAATCCGGCAAAAACGGTAAAGATGAGCCTTCCGTGTGGAGTTGTCGTATCAAACCATTGCTCTTTAAGCGATTTAATGTTTACTCCTATTTGGGATAATCTGTCTACCAGATCAATGAGGAATTTCGATGTTCGGCTTAATCTTGTCAGTTCAGAAACAATTACCATGTCACCAGGTCGAAGAGCATCAAGCATCCGATGAAGTTCCGGACGGTCATTACGAGTTCCGGAAGCCTTTTCTGAATAAATTCTTTCGCATCCTTCCCTTTCCAACTGATCAATCTGCCGGTCAAGATTCTGATCCAGCGTACTTACTCGTGCATATCCGATTTTCATGTCTGAAAAGATTTTATATAATGGGTTTATTGTACTTTGTTTTACAGACGGGTTTCCGGACAAAAATAAGCGTTTTTTCCGGAAGTGACAAGACTTCGGTTTCATAGTCTGAAAAACGACCGTTTTTTAGACTATATTAAAGAGGGAATCATTTACCATTAGTCGATTTTATGCTATTTAATTAATATTCTTAATTATCTACAAATCGTCCAATAATAATCAATTATAAAACTGACAATAACCGAGTAATCCTTTTTATATCTTGTGAATTTCGAAAAAAAATAATTAAATAACAGACTTTTATATTCTCTTTTTTCTATTAATGTAAATAATTAATCTTTAAAGATACTATTTCAATCCTAAATCAACTCCATACCACATCTTAAATTTTCCATTATATAATTGATAAAACAAATCCTCCTCCGTTATAATTTGTCTGTTTAAATACCTTTTCTCTACTTTGAGAGTACCGTAAGACAATAATTGATATTTTTTTTCATCACCTAATAAAAGCCATGGAATGGACAAATTGGGTAATGATTCTACTGCTTTCTTCAGGTACGAATTGGAAATCAATATTTTTCCAAACCAATAATTTATGTAACCTAAGTGGGCATATTCTATAGGAGTTTGTTTATTTATTTGTAAGGATAATAGATTTTTACTCAATTTATTGAAATATATTGAATCTAAATTCTGTAACTCCAATATATAATTTGTATTTAAAAGACGTGGCATATAAAGAATTGCTTCAGTAAGATATAATACACTTTGATCTTTTCTTCCCTCTTGGTATAATATTTTTGATAGCAACAATAAATAAAGTGAGTTTTTAGGATATAATTGAGTTAATTTTATTCCTATGGACTTAGCTTTTGCCAAGTTTCCTACAGATAAATAAAATTTTCCTAGCAAATAGGTTAATTGAACATCATTAGGTTGTAATCTCGTTGCTTTTACATAGTACGTAATGGCAGCTTTAGCATAAAGGTTATCCCTTGTTTTTTGATAACATTTATCATATAATATTCCACGATGAATTAAAAAAGGAATTTTGCACGCCGTTCTTTCAATTTCTATAACTGATTCCCTTATTTTATTTTGTTTTAAATATGTAAAACTTTGATTCGATAAAGCTTTATAATAATTAAAAGTGTAATTAAAAATACAAAAAATAATAGATAAAATTGATATTATTATAAAAACAGAATATTGAGTTACATTTGTATTCTTTGCATCTACAATCATCTCTCTTTTTTGTAAGTATGCTAATAGACTATAAAAAATAAGCCATAAAAATGGAACATTAAACAAGCTAGCTTGTGATAACTCTTTTAATCCACAAGTTATTAATATACAGAATATAGTTCTCACATCTGAATCAGAATAGTGTTTCCATATATATATCAATATAAAAAGAATCAAAATCACAAATAAGAATAATCCTATAATCCCTTTTTCAACAATAAGTTGTATAATTAAATTAGGAGCAATAATTGTGGAAGATTTTGAAGTATTCTGATTTAAATTATCTGTAATAAGTGAATAGCTGCCATTGCCTGCACCCCAAAAAAGCTGAGATGAGGAGCTTTCTTTTAGATTATCTAATATTAAAGAAGTTGAATTAATACGTGCTTCGATACTTTGTTTTTGAGAGTATGTTTTATTTATATTTAGTGTTGTCTGAACTTCATTATTAAAAAATATAACGGCAATAATAAATGAAGAAACTAAAGTTGTTAACAGAGTTATTCTCTGTTTTCTTAGATTTATGATTCCTAATATAGTAAACATAAATAAAGCTATATAGCCACTTCTGGAAAAAGAAAAGAATATTGCAAGAAATATCACAAATATAAATATAGAAGAATAACGGCGGATTAAAAATACCCATCCTAGTATTACTAATAAAATTTCTACCCATTGATTAATTATATACCCCAAAGGATGCAATAATATTCTTAAGTGATATGAATCTTCAAATCCTGCTTTGATAGCAGAATTTTGTAAAATAAAAAATGAACAAAAAAAGAGAAATAATGCAACTGATATTGGGAAATAGCTTCCTATTAGAATAATAAAGTTATTTTTTTCTGTTACAAATATTTTTCTTAGCAACAAATAAAGTACATAATAAGATATTGAAAGTTGGGCATTGTAAATAGATGGAATAACACATACTCCGTAAAAACATGATATAATATCAAATAATGTAATGATACATAAAATTTTATCAATCAATGTCCATTGCTGAAATGGTATTGGCTTTATAAAATATAAAGCAATGACAGAAAAAAATAAACTTAAATTATATTTGTCTTGGATTTGAAATAAGTCTGCTGTCATTATTAATAAGAAAAGCAGAGATACTATTATATAATGATAGTTATTTTTTTCGTTTACGAACATATTTATTTACATTTTGAACAATTTTTACTAGAAATATAATAATAAATATTAGTAATAAGAGTTGCATTGTAATATTCCGAAGTAATGCGAAAGAAGGGGATATTTTATTTGACGTATACAATATTAACTCTTGTATCTCATTAGGAAATGAAATCAATAGATTATAAAGAAATTTAGGAATTATATAAAAAATATATACTCCCATAAAAAGATTCACTATAATAGAATATATTAAAAATCCATATCTTTCAGCTGCATTTATATTTAATAAATATGGCTTACGGGAGGGCTTATGTGATTTTATTATATAAGAGAAAAACTCCTTAGATCGTTGGCGTAAATTAGGTATACCCAATATATCTGATATTATCCAATATCCATCAAATTTGAAAAAAGGATTAAGGGTTATTAGGAAATTTAGATTTAATGTTAAGATTAAATATCGTATAATGTCCCAATTGGTAAATATATAAAATATCAATAAACACAACAATAATATAGATTGAAAGTAAACTCCAGCTATATTAACTATAAATCTATGTTTTCTGGACAATTGCCATATATTTGTAACATCAGTATAAAGAACAGGAAAGTTAAGATAAAGTCCTATTCCTATTCCTCCGTGTTTTATTCCAAAATATTTACAGGCAGAAGCATGACCTAATTCATGAAAGAAAGAAGACGTTATTGAAAACAAAATTAAACACATAATAATATATGCATTAACACTATTTTTAAACGTAAATAATTCCTTCGTGGAAAATATAAAATAGCTATTGAGAAAAAACGTGAAAAGGAAAGTACAAAAAATATATTGCCATTTAAGTAGGAAATAAAATTTATCAGAAAATTGGTCTACAATATTTTTAGTTAATAATTCTTTCTCCCATAAAAAAGTAGGGACATTATTTTTTTCTTTGAAAATAGGAGTAATATAATGCTCTATTACAGAATATACGTATTCAAAAGTATATTTGTCATTTTTCTGAATAAAAGAATCGATAGCTTCATCTATAGTTTTTTTTTCTTTTAGTTCTTTTATTAGATAAACCATTGATTGACTTACTTCGTAATACTTATCCTTATATTGTATAAGGAAATCAGCTCCTTTAATTGAAGAATCTAAAGGATAAATTTCAATCTCATTATATGGTTGCATTTTTTAATTTGCTTTAAAAATTGCGCTGTTAATATTTTTATCTATATTTTTTTTATCATGTGAGGTTTTCTTACCAAAATCAAAAGTATAAGCTAATCTTATATAGCCACTTGGTTTGTATTGGATACTATTTACTACACTTTTATAACTATATACATATCTATTTAATATAGACTCTTGTTGTCCATTATGTGTAAACGGGTTACTAACTCCGCCTTCTAAATGCCAATTGTTGTTACTCCAACTGAAATATGCTCCGTAACGAGCTGGACTTTTCCCATAAGCCAGATTAAAATCAATCCATTGACTTCTTGATTCAGCAAATAAACCGCATGAAAAATTTTTCAGATAATAATCAGCCTGAATATCCCATGAGAAGCATTTCAACTTCTCCGGAGTTGATTTATAATTCGTAAACTGCCATCTTCCAGACATTTTAAGACGAAAATTCTCCGTTACTTTCCATGCACCAGCTAGTTGACTGAAAAGCATTCTGAATTTGGTACCATTACTGTATTCTCGGATAAGCTTGTTATTTTCTATATAAAAATTTTCGGATAATACATCATTGATTACATTATATGAAACCCTAGCACTAAGGTTAAATTTATTGAACTGACCACTATAAATAATGGATGGAGTTGTTTGGAACGCAATCTTCTGATTTGGATTCCCTCGACGAATCTGTAGAGAGTCAATCTGTTGCTCCACTTCATTTAATTGATCCGGTTGCAAATAACCGCTTCCTACAGGACAAGCTATTCGAATCTGATGATTTTTTGCGTGAGCGTATATCAAATTGAAATGCAGACGAGGGGACAGTTTTTCTCTTTTATTGAATCCATGAAGACTATATTGAATATATGAAAATCCTGGTCCTACTCGAAGTGAAAATTTCTTTCCAAACCGTTGGTTATATTCCAAAAACAGAAGGCTTTCTCCCTCCCAGAAGTGTTTCCAATAAGGATTACTACCTTGATTGTCCACAGAACTAATGGTATGGAAATGGTATGCTTGTACGGCCAGTGAGTTCTTATGTTCAAATGTAATGTTATAATTTACAATAGCTCCAATTTCATATAATTCTTCTTGGCTATTGATATTTGTATAATAAGTATTTTCTCTATAATCATAAGCATATTTGTTTTTGTTATAGATTCCAAACAAAGTAGCTTCCAGTAACTGGTTTTCTGATAACTGAAAATTACCATAAAATTCTGTTGTTGTTTTCCACCCGTCTTGATTTGTATATTTATAACTTTCTATTTTTTCATTTTTATTAAAATAATGTAGTATATCTCGAGTATAATTATTAGGCGAACTACTATGTACAGTAGAGATTTTTCCATTTAAAGTATGTTGTTTATTTCTGTGAAGAATATTTAACTGAGTGTATTGGCTGTTATTTTTTATTATGTTGTCAATTGTACTTGAATAACGATTGGTTACATAATCTGTAAATATAAATCTCTCTTCTAAATCGGTTTTAATCCCTCTATATTTATTCATTGAATGCCCTAACAACAAAGTATAACTTATCTGCTTACGTGAGAACTTTACTATTCCATCATAATTTCCTTCTAGATATCCTATTTTCTGATTCCCTTCAACTGATATATATCCCCCTGACTCTTGTTGTTTCGTAATGAAATTAATAGCCGCAATATCGTTCATATATTTGCCAGAAGGAATATCATAATATTCTATACTTTCTATTTCTTTGGGATTTAATGCATGGACTTCCCTAGATGACACTTTTCGCCCATCAATATATAATGAAACTTCTCCTCCAATAGTTGAAACTTTACTATTTAAGCGATCAACAGAAATCTCAGGAATCATTAATCTATATAAGACGTCATATCCTCCAATAGAATGTTTTATCTGTTTTTTATCAGGATAGATTAATATTCGGTTATCTTGTCTGACAAAAGATGACGCAGAAACAGACACTTCATTTAACATTATATTATCTGATAATAATATAACGGTAGGACAAATTATTTGTTTTTCTCTTATATCAATAAATTGAATTTGTGACTTATATCCAATGCAACTAAAACTTAGTAAAAATTTTCCTTTTTTTTCAAGAGAAAATTGATAGTTCCCTAAACTATCGGTTGCTGTCCCAGCCACAAAAGTCGAATCAGAATCTAGTAATCGAACAGTAACATAGGACAAAGGAATATTGTTATCATTTAAAACAATTCCTTTTATATGTTGAGCAGAAAGGTATATTGGTAATAAGTTAAATAAAGTAACTAGTAATAATATTCTTATCATGAAGTCTTAATTTATACATAAACTGTATATGTATGTTTTTCCATACATATACAGTTAATAAATAGATTAATAAGTTCCATATTTGCAAACAGTATATCCACCACCAGTATTACATTCGCACAAAAAGTCAATATCACCAGGTGCAGCATTACCGCTAGAAATTAAATCTAATAGTCCCCCAGATAGCAAAGGATCTGTTTCCAAACGGTTCTCTAATTCATTGACATACATGTCATCATACAATTCATTATTAACAGATTCTATTCCGTCAATAATTTTCTCATCTTGCTTTTTCATAATTCAATTATCTAATAAACAGGTTCATTATTCTTATAAGCCGTATAAGCTTTATTTACAGACAAGGAGAATATTTTCTTGTACTCACTACAGTAAAAAGAATTAAACCCACTTTTTGTATGAGGAACTCTTGCCAAACAAGGTCCTCCACACAATAGAGAGTATTTACAATCTTTACATCCAACACTATTACTCGTATTTTTCTCAAACCAATGATTCCGTGCTTCACTCCATTGTATGTCATCGCCCAAATAGGAACCTATGATATGCTCTTTTCGACCAACAATTTCAGTACAAGTATATATATCACCTTTAGAATCAAATATATAGCTACCAAATTGAGATGTGCATGAAGCAGAATATAATTTACAACGAGATTTATGTACCAAATAATAATAGAAATCTTTGGCAATATTAAAATCATGGCAATAAATCAGTTCATTATATTCTTTTCTACTTTTTCGATGTAGAGATTCAATATTAGGCAAATAATCAATATTTTGCGACACGCTCAAATTATCCTTAAATTTTCTTAAGAACGAAGAATATATTTTTAAGTGTGAACTTTTATCATATCCTAAAGCTTTGAACTCATCTTTTAAGAAATTAAAATCATGAATATTATTATTATCAGTATTAACTCTAACTACAACATTTATATTTTTATTAATCAACAAACCAATATTTTTTAATATTTTATCATAACTATTCCCTTCTATATAATGAAATCTTCGGCTATTATGATGTTCTCTATTTCCGTCTATAGTAATCTGTATTAAATAAATATAATTTGCATCAAGAACGTCTATATAATGATCTATATCATATCCATTTGTTATGATTTTAAATGAATATCCTAATTGTGCTCCTTTTAACAGTATATATGAAACAATGTCTTTATTTTCAGATAGTAATGGTTCTCCACCATATAATAATATTTTATTTGTATGAAGCTCTTTTCGTGGTTCAATTTTAAACATAGCTTCATAAGCTTTATCCACCATTTCTTTAGTAAAAACTTGTTTTCCCCAATTATTTCCATGTTTAGAGATAATATTTTCAAAACAATAGGGACAACGGAAGTTACAATTATAAGTAACTATAAACCCAAATGATTTATATAGTTTTTTTTGTACTTTATGGAGAGTCTGTGCTAATTGAGTTACATGTTCAACTTCTTCTGCTTTATTTTTAGTCGTTAAATACCCTCTTTGTACTAAAAGGTTGATTATTTCTGGCGGTAATAAATGATTCTCAGAAAAGTTATTCATTTGTTCCCATATTTTTTCATTTACTATATCTATAGCTCCAGTATACCCATGTACTAGTAAGTATTTATCAGGTTCACTATTCAACTTTACAGAAATTGTATAATATGACAAATTCAGATTTTTCATAGCATAAATAACTTTTGGTAAAAATAATAATTATTATAAATAAAATCACCAAACATTGTATGATATAACAAATATTAACATTTGACTTATTTAATGGGTGAATTAAAATCTTTATTTTTATTGCAAATATTGTTTTTATAAGATTTAATCACATAATTTTACTATGCAATGAAATTTATTAAGATTCTTGTTCTCATAATTGTTAGTTCAATTTTAAATGGATGCTCTAATCAGAAAACTGTACTAGAGATAGTATTAGAAGAAGCTGGTCAAAATCGTTTAGAGCTACTAAAAGTTATTAACCATTATAGAAACGTTGACAATAAAGATTCGTTAAAATTACAGGCTGCACTATTTTTAATTGAAAATATGCCAGGACATGGAACTATATGGAGTGAGAATATAGAACGTTTTCGGAATTTAGTAAACTCTTCAGACACGTTAATTCATATGGAATTAATGAATAATTGGTGGGATAGTTTAAATAGGAAATATCATACCGAAACTATATTTAAGGAAGATAGCAAGAAACTAACAGCTAGCTTCCTCATCAATAATATTGATAAAGCATTTCAAGTATGGGAAACATCTCCGTGGAAGGGTGAAATTGATTTCAATACTTTTTGTAAATATATTCTGCCTTATCGTTTTCAAACTGAGCTATTGACCGAAGGATGGCGTGATAGCTTATATAACATGTATTTTCCTTTAGTAAAAAATGCTCAAACATTAAAACAAGCTTTTGAAATAGTTCACGATACAATCTGGAAACGTTTATTGAGTAGCAGTTCACATTTTCCTTATAGCCTAGATGCTATAGCTATGCAACATCAACGTAAAGCCTCATGCATCCAAAGGTGCATCATGTTAGGTTCTGTCATGAGAGCTTTAGGTATCCCTACCGCTATTGATAATATTGGTCGCTGGGCAAATTATAGCAAAAATGGACATGCCTGGGTGTCACTAATAACAAATAAAGGTACTTATAGTATTTTTGAAGATGAATTTGAGGCAAAGATTAATAACAGAATTGATGCTACTTTATTTGAGGTTAAATATCCTATAGATAAGGATTATTTATTATACACAGATTTCAAGAAGCGCTATGCTAAAATTTGGAGATTAACTTATGAAAGAAATATTAAAGAAATCAAAACTCCAATAGATTGGGAAGTTGCTCAACAGCTAAATTCACCATTTATATTAGATATTTCTAAAGAATATGGTTTAAATAATGAAGTTGAAATTCAAACAGAATTACCAGTCAAATATGCTTATTTATGTACTTTCGCAACTGGACTCGACTGGATGCCTATAAGTTTTAGTAAAATAAAAAATGGAAAATGCAAATTTTCTGCTCTTGGTGACTCTGTTGTTTTCTTAGCTATGGGATGTTATAGAGGGGAAATTATTTCATTAGGAAATCCATTCCTACTCTATAATCACAAGAAAATAGATTTAGATCCGTTTCCTACGAAATTGCAAACATTAGTTCTGTCCCGTAAATATCCTCTAATTGGAAAATGGATGAATGAATGGGCTCCAATGGTTGGAGGAAGATTTGAAGGGAGTTCCGATTCTTCTTTTATAAATTCAGAAATACTTTCTACTATAGATAGTATGCCAATTTTTCGTAACATAATAAAATTAAAAACTAATAAATCATATAGATATGTACGATATGTATCTGAAAAAACATGTGATACTCCTATGGCTGAAATAGAGTTTTATGCGGATGAAACAAAATTGACCGTAAAACCAGGCAAAAGTACAGTAGCACACGTTGAATATAGTATTGATGGTAATACATTTACTAGGCCTGATATAGAAAATGGATATTGTCTTGGGTATGATTTAGGTCATCCTAAAAAGTTATCATCTATTGTTTATTTTCCATGGAATGATGATAACTTTATATTGCCCAATCATACATATGAATTATTTTATTACAATAAAAAATGGAAATCTTTAGGAAAAAAAGAATCAAATGATTATTTTTTATTATATGAGGATGTCCCAATTAATGCATTATTATATTTAAAGGATTATACCAAAGGACATGAAGAACGTCCTTTTACATATGAAAATGGAAAGCAAATTTGGTGGTAGAGATCAATTATCATTCTTTAAAGAAATCACTACCATCTCATAAAGAGCATGAAAACCTTCTTAAAATTGTTGAGTTAAATTCTATTATACAACTGCTTAAAGGACTACCATATTCAAAAATTAACGTGTTTTTGTCAGTTCTAATTGCTTTTCTGAACAGAACTTAACTCAATAACGATGTTCTATCGTATGATGGTAACTGTTATGCGTGCATTTTTACTTATTAGGTTCAATTGTTTACGATGATGTTTGTGCAACTGAGAAACCTGACTTGATTTACGTTAGAACTGCATAGAAATATTAATTGGAATTAAGTTGTGAACTTATTCCAAGATTATTCAACAGGTATCGTACACTAATATTTTTAACATTTTATTGATTTTATCGGACAGCAATAATATCCTTTACATTCCAGATAATTCAACAACGTCTTGTAAACTCCCATGAACAAAGTTAAGAAAAAGAATTGGTAAATCTCCGGAAGATAATGCAAAAATCTCCTAAAGGAAGCATGAAGAATGAGGTCAATTCATTCTTCACCTCCTTGGATTTATAGGCTCATTTCTTCTTCATTTTCAGTTTTTTTCTGTTTCCCGAGAAAATCTATTCCATGTACAAAGTTATTTGTCATATTAATTTTTTCTTCAATTTCATGCTGCATTCTTTGAACAGCAGTCTTGAAAAAGAAATCAATAAGATATTCGTCCGTACCTTCTCTCCGGATGAATTTCAGTGCTGCAATATATTCTTCTCTTTTCTCTCGAGGAATGATCAGTATCGGCTGTTCTTTCTTCAATAGAATGAAGTTAGTAAACATTCTCCCTATACGCCCATTTCCATCCCGGAAAGGATGAAGATATTCATAGAACCCGTGAAACTTGGCAGCGATTATCATTGGATGTACCTCACCTGAATCCATTGCTTTTTGGGTGCTTTCCAACAGCAATGGAACACGCTTAATCAATTCCTTGTGATCTCCAAAGATTGTGTCGCCAGCGCACATATCTACCGTTGTATATTCACCAGGTCGAGAAGGCTGATCGTCGTGCTTCGTACGGAATGCGAGCGTGTGTTCTGTTAGCAACCTATGTGTTTCCTTCAGAAGTTCTTCTGACAAAGGCTTATCTAGGTTCTTTATGAGATATTCATACGCCCGAAAATGATCAAGCATTTCAAACGCTTCCAGCAAGGTTTTCCCTTGTGGTATCATACCTAATCCTTTTTCCTTGAGTGTACGGGTTTCGTCGACGGAAAAGCTGTTTCCCTCGATAGCACAGCTATGAGCTGAGAAAAGTATCTCATTGTATTCAATAAAGTCTTGTCTGCTAAAACCTTCAGAAACTATTTTTTTGTATCTGGCGACAAGATCATCATATTGAGCTATTTGCCTTTCATTCATAATTAAAATTTAACCCATTGGTTTAGATCAATTTCATTTGAATGAGACCAATAATCTTTGATTCTACTATAAATAGCTTCGATATTAGCCCCTTTTAAAGAATTAATTTTGTTAATAAATGCAGATAAATCTATATTAAGGATTGTTGCTCCTCCTTCATATTTCTCTGCATCCTCACAACATGCAATAAAAGCCCCTTTATTAGCACAAAACATTTCATCTGTTAATGTGCTATTAAAAGTATTAATTATGAACACCCATTCATCTACAGTAAACAATCCTTTTAGCTCTCCCATTGCAACTGTTCTGATACGCTTTATTGCATTTATTTCATTTATAACAGCCTGATTAATGCTGTCGTTATTTCGAGTCAAATACTCAACCATTTCTTCCGGCAAGCGGAGAGTTACATTTTTTGTTGCCATATGTTGAATTACAATCTTACTTTATTAATAAACTAATGCATCTTCTATATACGGATTGAAGTCCCTTCCTAATTGATCTTTTACATTCGTTCTTTCCAATTCGATTTCCAATCCTTCCAGGTCTATACCTTTTTCTTTTGCAAGTTCTTTAACCTGATCTTCGTCTTTAGCAACTGCGTGATAAAGGATAGTTATCATAATGATTTTCATCAAAAATATTATATGCGTTCATAATTCTATAATTTAAATGTGTATAATATAATTAGTATTTATTTCTCACTTATTTTTAGCCATATAGCTTTTTCAACTTCATTATATATCTCTATATTGGTTTCTTCAACCCAGTTAGACCAGTTCATAGACCACCATTCATAGATAGCGTCAGATGACATTTCTTCAAGTTCATCACTATAAAGGTTAACAAAAAATTCAGCAATCTGATTTAAGTTTTCTATTTTCATAATTGTTCTTTTTAATGTTTGACTTATTACTTATTGTTTGACAATGCAAATATACTACAAATACTTTTATTTGCAAAATAATTGCAGTAGTTTTTCAAAGTTCAAAACATATAAATGCAAAGAAGAAACACGCATTTATATTTCTATATATCTGTATTTCTGTATATCTATATTTCTGCGCATCTATATGTGTGGATATATAACTTACTATTCTGAGCATTTTTGAAAATTAAATCTCTCATTTATTGCGTAATACAAAATGATGTATTACTTTTGTGATACAATATAATATATATAAAAATGGAAGCAATTATAAGAAAACAGACCTCTTTTCGATTACGTGAGGACTTGTTGAAGGTCTTACAAGAGGAAGCGAGAAAAGCAAACAGAAGCCTAAATAATCTCGTGGAATGTCTTCTTATGGATGCAGTGTATTCAGAACCGAATGAAGAAACCATTGCAGCCATAAATGAAGCACGTACAGGCAAATTTGCTGGTACAATAGACACGAGCAGCATGGAAGCCTTTATAAAGTCCTGTGAATGATGAAAACACTGCGATACTCAACACAATACAAAAAGGATTTCAAAAGGTATCGGAACAATCCCAGCAAGTTGGAAAAGTTGCTGGAAGTCTTTCAAATGCTGGAGAAGGAAATAGAACTGCCAGCCAAATACAGGGCGCACATGCTCAAAGGTGATTATCTTGGCTGCATGGAGTGCCACATCGAGGGCGATTTTCTTCTGATATGGCTGGATGCAGAAACAGATATAATCGAGGTTTTAAGGCTCGGAAGCCATTCTGAACTATTCAAAAAGTGAATCTAATGGGAGCATTAATCATGTTTGGCTTGGTTATCGTAATAGCCAACGTAGGAGGGATCTATTTTCTCATACAGGATAGAAAGAAAGGAGAATGATATGGGAGCATTGGTAATGTTCGGGCTTGTTTCAGTAATAGCCATTGTAGGTGTAATTTACTTCAACCACCAAGACAAAAAAGAAAAGGAAATAAAATCATAATGAATTTAAAATGAATACTATGAAAAAAATAATGTTCTTTGTTCTTCTATTGACTGTGACAATTTCTGCCTTTGGGCAAAGCGATGTCACTAAATTTCTCGGAATACCCGTAGATGGCTTTAAGTCAGAAATGATTCAGAAACTTAAAGAAAAAGGTTTTGTGAATTCAACTCTTCATGAAGATATTTTAGAAGGAGAATTTAATGGAAGAGATGTTTATATCTCTGCTGTAACTAATAATAATAAAGTTTATCGGATATTTTTGAAGGATAAGGTTAATGTCGATGAAGGGCAGATAAAAACTCGCTTCAATACCTTATGCAAGCAATTTAAAGAAAATTCTAAATATATAAGCTTAGGTAATTATGAAATATCGGAGGATGAAGATATATCCTATGAAATGAGTGTAAACAATAAACGGTACGAAGCTATATTTTATCAAAAGCCTATACTTACAGATTCTATAGAAACTGTGAAGAGAGTAAAAGAAAGCTTAGATAAAGCTCTTCAAAAACACTCTGTTTCTGAAGAAGAATTAGAAAATGCTACGGAGGATGTCGAGAAAGAAATCCTCAAATCTACTATATTGTATGCTATGGAATGGGCTTCAAAAAAAGCAGTGTGGTTTAGTATTTCTGAGTCATATGGGGAATACTATATCAGCATGTATTATGACAATGAATACAATAAAGCTAATGGAGAGGATTTGTAGAACTTTTCAAAAAGTGAGAGAAATTTGTACTTTGATTACGTTACGCAATCAAAGTACAAATAAAAAGAGGCGGAAGAACTGGAAGTATTGTACTTCGGTCCTTCCGCCTTTTTTCACCCTTTGTTGGATTCGAGCTTCACGCTGAAGGTAGCATAAAGCACAAAATCATTGTTAAAGTAGTAGGTGTTTCGTATCCGGTCGAAGCGAATATCTGCACCCAGAGACTTTAGTTCACAGAGGTAATAGTATACCGTTGTTCGGGATGAATGGATTTTCGCTGCTATATCTTCCATGGTTCCCGTATGCTCCAGACGGATTATGTTATACAGACGTTTGAGCCGTTCAAGATAGTCTATGACTTGTTTACTTATCATCTTTTAAATGAAGCTCTTTCCGGATTTTTTTAAATTTGATATTCATATCTAATGCTATTTTAATTTGTCATTATATCTATCCCATTCGCCTCGATTTAAGAAAGTCTTTTGCAGCTTCTTTATCCTCATGCACCTCATATTCCCGGTAATATACAGCTTTCATAAGATACCTGCTATTTGTGTATCTCTCTTCACCTACTGCATCAGGGTTAAGTACAAAACCTTCTTTTGCCCATTGTATAGCTGTCAACTCTCTTTTTATTTTTGAATAGCCTTTCTCTTTCTTCCTGAGTTTCTTTGTCAAAACTTCATGGAGTATTCTGGTCCGAGGGCTAATAACACCATCTGCAGTAACAAGTGCTGAACAGTTATGTCCAGGTTGCTCATAATATTCAATATTTTTCTGAATATCTTCTACGCTCATTTCTTCTATACGCTGCCTATATTGTGCAATCGTTAGATCTGTCATATCTACTGCCATACTCTTGTTTTTATCTAAATGGTGGCGTATTCGTCCTTTTCTTTAATTCGTTTGATTATAAGTTCAAAACGTTGTTTGGTAAGTGGTGTAAGTGTTTCGGGGTTCTCTCCATCATAATTTTCTCCATAGATAAGTGCATCCACTCCTATACCGTGGTTGTAGTTCTCCCGAATGCAGTTGCGGAGTGTCCAAAGGTTCTCCAGGTTCACCCAGTCGGCTGTGCTGTTTCGTATCTGCTGGAACAACACAATGTCAGAACGCAGATAGTGCCCTACATGGTCGTAATCATGGAAAACACGCTCACCCAAATAGTATAGAACTATTTCCTGATTTTGTTCGTCCTCGACCATCTGGCAAAGGAAGAAAGGGATATTTCTCAGGTTTTCCCAATCAATGTAATTAGCTTTGGTCATAGTTTCTTAGATTTAGGATTTTCTCAAGGTCTTCGTAACTTCGAATTTCGTAAATATCATTGTGAACTTTAATATAGCCATTAATTTCCGTATGATTCCCGGTAATTGCGAACAAATCGCGAAATTCAACATCCAAAATTTTTGCAATCTCTACCAGTGTAGCGATGGACATGCCTTTGCCGCCGGTTAAAATATTGCTAATGTATTGTTTGCTTTTACCCATTTTCTCCGCAAGTTCTATCTGCGATATGCCTTTTTCTTTCAGTATTTCTTTTATTCTTAATTTAGGTAATTCTTTTCCCATTGTTATAAGTTTTTTGCAAATATATTCTTTCCTTGTTAGGTAAACAATATGAGTTTACTAAAGTTTGTTAAGTACACGGATTTAATTTACTTTTATCTTGTATAGTAAAGAAAATAGATGTACTTTTGCACTGTGAGAAAACAGATAATATGTATAATTTAATTCAGGAAATATGGAAACAGTTAATTGTATCAGTAATCAGAAGTTGACCGATATTGAAAATGAGGTCTATAATCTTTGTGTTGCCAATGCTGAAACTTATGGAGAAGACGGTGGATTTTGTTATGATGAAACGGATTACGAGTCACTTGGTATTACACTCGAACAGATGAAAGGTTATCTTGGCCAACTTGTCAAGAAGGGATATATTACAGCTTGTGAGGGTTGTTACTTTACGCATTTTATTGCAGCGAATGATTGAGTATAATCGGCGGGGTGAAAGCCCTGCCTAAATTAAATAAGAGTCATGAAATCTAAATTTAAAGTTGATGTACTTTTGGCAAAAGTGTTTGCTGTTACTTTTCCCTATATGGTATTGTATCTCTTGTTCGCATGGATTCTGGCAGATTGGAATATTCTTTTATATTCAAGGTTTCCGAAGCTAATTATTATTGCTGCCACCTTATGGAATGTAGGCGTAGTAATTGCTGGTTTAAACATGAATATGAAATGTTTATTTGATATATTAATTGGTGTCGGTACATATGCTTTTTTATGTTTTTTAGCGTGTGCATTTTTAAATAATTCTTTTGATATTGCTACTTTTGCTAAAGTTGATAAAATTGTATCAAGTATTATTATTGAAATCGCAACAATATATTTTTATTTTAGTTTATATGATTGCCAAAATGATAAAAGGACTGAAAAATAGTTTCTTAGAGCATCCTTATATAAGTTTAATCCTTATGTGGTTATATTACTGCATGTTTTGGGGAATATTCAACTTAAAGAATATAATATGTTCTTCTCCGGACGCAAAAGATGAATGGGT
>UMIZ01055546.1_pt1 | contig 16265 bp, 13 predicted proteins | sample 1965931 | NCBI WGS metagenome assembly UMIZ01 (sample SAMEA4836137, study PRJEB28245) | human gut metagenome | biome: gut microbiome; material: fecal sample | place: Denmark | collected 2008
AATTATAAATATTTTTTAATTTATCATAAAATCCACTAAATATTTGCACTAATTCTTCCTGATTTAAATTTTCATTTTTTTGTGTTTTATTAATAAAAATACTTCCAATTTTAAATTCTACAAAAAATACAAATGTAATAAATATTATTGTAATTATTATTTGAAAAATATCTTTATTTTTTATTAATTTAGATAATTTCATAAATAACATTGTTATTATACTTACAAATAATGCTGGCAAAACTGGAAAAATTAATAAAATTATAATTAAATATAAATAATATATTATTCCAGCATATGTACAAATTCCATAAATAATTAATGGAAATAGTGCAAAAATAATTTCCGAAAAATATAAATTAATTACTAATGTATTAAATTTTGAAATTAATAATTCTTCAGTTTTTATTGGCAAAGGCAGTAAAACTTCTAAATCTCGTGAAAAGAAATATACATTTGTACTTGCCAAAATTACTTGAAAAACCATTATTATCATTATTATTAAAAAGAAAAAGTTTAAAAATAATGTAGGTTGTCCAATTTTTACTAATTCATCCACTATCATATAACTCAAATATGATAATGCTACCATAACAATTACCAAAAACCAAATAAAAATTGATTTTTTATTAATTTTATTTGTTTTTGGATCGATTATATATGGATTTTGAAAAGAATTTAAAAAAAGAATTTTTGTTAAATTAAATATATTTTTTATTTTACTCATTTTCTACAATCTCCATAAATAATTCTTCTAATGATTTATTTTCTTTTAATTCTTTTTTCAAATCTTCATATGTTCCTACAAATAATAATTTTCCTTTATCTATAATACCTATTCTATCACATAATCTTTCTGCTACATCCAAAATATGTGTTGAGAAAAATACTGTATTCTTTTGATTTGCATGTTCTCTCATCATATTTTTTAGTTCAAATGAAGATTTTGGATCAAGTCCAGTCATTGGTTCATCTAAAATCCAGTTTTTAGGATTATGCAATAATACTCCAATTATTATTAATTTTTGCCTCATTCCATGAGAATAACTTTCTATTTTGTTGTTTAATACATTATTTATTTCAAATTTTTCCGATAGTTCTTTTATTCTTTTAACCCTATCTTGTGTTGATACTTCATATATGTCTGCCATAAAATTTAAGTATTCGATACCTTTTAGTTTTAAAAATACATCTGGATTGTCTGGTACTAGGCCTATTTGTTTTTTTGCCTCTATTGGTTCTTTTTTTATGCTTTTGCCGTCTATCAAAATGTCTCCTTTGTCTATTTCTAGTATTCCTGTTATCATTTTTATTGTGGTTGTTTTTCCGGCTCCATTTGGTCCTAGAAATCCAAATATTTCTCCGTCTTTTATTTCTAAATTGATATCGTTTATTACTTTTTTATTTTTTTTGTATTCTTTTGATATGTTTTTTATTTCTATCATTGGCATCACTCCTTATCCATATTCTAACATAGCATAGAAAAAAATACAATAACAAAAATTCTACAATATTTTCAATATTGCACAATGGTAATATATAAAAATTTAGATTCAATTGTTTTTATAATTTTTAAATATTGTAAATGTTTTTTTATTATGATATTATAAATTTTATACTTATTTAATAATTTTAGAAACTGGACTTACAGCAGTATATTTAGCAGTTTTACCATTAGAAAAAAAAGAAATGATAGTAAAAATATTATCATTTCCTTTTTTATTATTTTATACACTAAATGACATTTTGAAATCGTAATTGTCATTTAATTGCATTATTATTGTTACATTCGAACTTGCTTCATCATTAATTAGTAATTTATATGTATATACTCCTCCTAAATCTTTAAATTCATCATATGTAATCTCATCACTCGTAAATACTTTTTGAATATATTCTTTAAATTTATCTATACTATCAAAATAATTTTTCTTAAATGTATCGTCTAATTTATTATAAATGTAATTATAATCTTTTTCTTTTATAGCACTTTTTATTTTTTCAATATTCATACCAACCTTAACCTGATCAGTTGCACTATCATATTTCTTTTTAAACTCTGGTATATTTACAGAATATGTATCTAACAACAATCCATAATTCATAATGCCTTTTTCATTAAATATATAATAATTACCATCACCATCCTGGCACACATATTCTTTATAGTTTTCATAATTATTTATTTGATATTTAGATAATTTCAATTTTACATTTCTTATTATATTTTGTTTAGCATATGTCAAAAAATTTTCATAACTACCAAATCTGGCATTTCTATATTCTTCATCTAAATTATTATATGCTGTTTCTTGGTCATATAAAACCTCACTTTGATATTTTCCAAGTAAATCTTGTATATATGTTTGGTCAGAAATATTTTTATAATCATATATATTAGTATCATTTTTTTCTATATTTTCATCAAATTTCCATTCAACATTTTCACCAACTTTTATATTAGCATAATTATCTTTTATATAATTATTTAAAAATATCGAAAATGTTTTGCTTACTAAATCTAATTTTAACATAATCATAAAATCAGACATATTTTTAGTTTTCTGTTCCATTAATCTACCTTTTACAACGTAAACTGAAACATTTGTATTTATTTGACTTACATACATTTCATTAATATCAACTTTAGAATTCTTAACTTTATCAATTTTTTCAAGAAGATTATCCTCTGTTATAGAATATTTATTAATATAATCCTTATCTAGCATTTTTAAGAGTTTTTCTACAGATTCACTTTTATCTTCTTCTGTTGTTTCAACCTCAGTATACTCTTCTGGATATTGTGAGTTTTGGTTTGTACTATCGTCAAAAATACTTCCATAATACGTATAGAATTTATCAACGCACTGCTTTACAGAATAATATTCATTTCTTGAAGTAACTAATTTTAATTGGTTGTCAAAATTTTCTGTTTCTTCGTCCGTACTACCTGTTTCATCTATATTATAGATTAATTTTGCTTTATTAAAATAGATTATTACTAATATAGAAACAATTATCATTACAATTATTATTACAAAAAATATTATTATTTTTTTTAATTTTGTCATGTAAAACTCCTTACTATTTTATTTTACAGGTCTTAGTGCATAATTAAATGCTCTTGTTCTTTTTGCTGGTGATGCATTTCTAATTGCATTACCACTACCTGCATTGTATATCTTATTATCGCCTGCATATATTTCAACATGGCTACTATAACATAGCACATCTCCTGCTTGCAAATCTGCTTCATTTGTTATCATTTGAAAACCTTTGCTTTTCATAATTTGTTGTAACCCTGAAGCACTATCATTATGTTCTGAATCACTTAAATATCCAGCCTCTTGTAATACCCAAGAAACATATGTAGCACAACATGTATGGTGATATCCAGTTTTTGATGCTTCAAATGTACTGTTTAATCCATGTCCTCCTCCTGAACATTCCTCATAACTATTTCCTCCATATACACAATATGTATACTTATTTTGTTCCATATAACTATGTATTTTTTGTGCTACCTCTATTACAGTTCCACCACCTTCAGAGTGCCATTTATTAATAGTATCATAATAACCTGTTTGGAATAGTGTCCACTCTGACTTTCTTCTTCTTTCTAAACCTCTGCTAAAAGCTCCTTTAACGGTGTTTGGTAAATACATATATGTTGTATATAGCTGATGACCAAAATCGGCATTCGAATCTTTTTTACTGAATTTATCATCTCTGCTCTGATCCCAAAAAGAATTATATGCTTCAACAAAATTTTTACCATTTCTTTTTGATACTGCACCACTGGTTCCCGCATTATATGCTCTAGAAATCAATGCATTTATTTGATATTCTGTTAAATTCAATCCCGCAACTGCATTTCTAATACCATTTCCTTTTTCTTCAACTTCCATTTTTTCAATAGAATCCACAAAATCTTTATCTATCTCTGCACCTAATGCCAATGTATATCCTGCTTGTTTAAACAATTCTGTATGTCCACAATTATAAATATCAACACCATATCCTACAACTAAATTTCCATATCCATCATCTTCTATTTTATATTTTGTTCCATCCGCACTGGTTGGTGGGTTTGCCCCTTCCCAACTATGTATATACTCAATTAATAAATCTGATGCACTTCCAGACGAATCAAAATCAACAAATCCATTTGAATCAAATATAGAAAATTCAAATTCTGTAACTCCATAATTCTTTCCAGTAACCTTGTAAAACAAATACTTAGTTAAATCAATAAAATTATCACCTAATCCATTGCCTCTCATTATCTTCCATAACCAACTCGTAGCATCATCAGTCAAATAATCCTTAGCCTCTCTATGTTTTCCTTTTCTTAAAATCTTAACAAAATTATCTTTATCAGCATCTTTATCATCCTTAGGATTACTAACCGGAGTCTTAGAAACATACTTCTGTTCAGAAACAGTATTAGTAGTAGACTCTTTTCTCTCAATTTTACGCTGATATCTATCAACTTTAACATAGGTTGCTGTAACCTGAAGAGGTTGTTCTGTCTCAGTAGTAGAAGATGTACCACCTGAAGTACTAGATCCACCATTATTAGGAGTCAATGTAACATTATCATTTATATTTTCCCCAGAAAGAACACCGCTAAATACCGAATTAGTAGATTTTGAACCACTACTAGAATTTGGTTTTTTAGTATTACCACTAGCACTTGGAACCCTTGAATTACTATCAGTCCCCATAGTCTGTGCTCTACTTGAAGTAGGCTTATGTTTCTCAATATAATCGGTTGTTATTTTAATCATTTCTTTAGCATGATCACAATTTAGCAATAATGCATTATCTTTAGAATTGCCGGAACTTTCCTCTTGTAGCACATACTCTGTCTCTTTAGGATCCATATCTTTTGTATTAGATTCATTTGATGTTACCTGTGCTTCCTGATATGTATATTCTTGGCTATAATCAACTATCCACACATCTGCCTTTGTCAACGCAAATTCTACTCTATTAATTTTATTGACAACAGTATGTGTGATTTTATAATCAGTATCTTCTGTCTCAACATCCGGATCTTTCTTTATTCCAACAGAAGAAGTTGCTTTATCATCCGGCCACCAGTACCCTTTAGTTGGAACATTTTTCACACCATAAGTAGTTGATGGCGTTACTTCAACATATGTATCAGTTCTATTTTGCTTTTTATATGTAAACACATCAGTATCAGTTGTGGTTGTAACATTATCATAAATAGATATTGTGATTTTACTATTTTCAACCAAATCTGCAAGTTCTAAAACAAAATTTCTATCTCTGCCAATAACCAATAATGACCATAAATATTTAAAAGGCATTACATATTTTTGAGTTGCATTTTTATAATTAATTTTTTCAGTTCCAATAGATACAGTTGTCTTTTTATAATTACCATCTGAACCTTTATCACTTTCACTTAAGTCAGGTGCATAATCACTTAAAACCATTTTACTATCATTAGATTCAAGGGTTTCTGTAGTTGTATTCTTGTAAGCAATAACCGCATTTTGTTCCTCATCTAAAGTGAAATAATCTAAAGCCTTATCGTCGCCATTACTAACATAACTATTAAAAGTTTCTGCTTTAATAAATTTCAACGTTTTACTTTTACCATTTTGTTGGTGCCTCTCGAACTGAATTATACCATCCAATTTTTTCTTACCATTTGCATCAGTTGCTCCGTCTCCCATTTTAGGGTATTGAGTTATAATTTCCGCATTTAGTAATTTCTCTAGTTCCTCTGGTTTCTTTAAATAATCAGAGTAAACATCATCCATACACCATAATATTTCTGCTTCAGTTAATTCATCTAAACTTGTAACTTTTGTTTTCTTTTTCAACTTTTTATTGATTTTCAAAACATCAATAATTTCCTCATCTGTCATATCACTAATTTTATCTTCAGAGAATTTTCTATCTATTAATGCATCTTTAATTAATGCATTTTTATCAACTTTTAATCCTCCGCCACTGCCATCATCATAAACAGTTGGTGAAACATTACTTTCGTATCTTGTTGAACCTCTTTTTTCGTCATTATCATTAGTCTGCCATTCTTCTCCATCATTAATTACTTTAAAATAATCCATTGCAGAAATAAAAATTAGTACAAGAATAATTATAATAACAATAAGAAGTTTTTTTGCTTTAAATACAGACTTTAAAACATTTTTTATTTTTTTCTTAATATTTGGTATATCTTTTTCTAAATCTTCCATGTTTCACCTCCCTTTGAGTTTGTAAATTTTTGGATTTTATAATTTAACAGGAAAACTTAAAATTCCTTCATAATTACTTTTATCTTCTGTATTTTGATATTCTTCATAATTTAATACAAATTTTGAAAATACCATACTTTTTAAAGATTTTGTTGAACTATATGGACTTGCAAATTTTATTTTTAATTTATTTGTATATTTACTTTGTATTATTAACTTGTTTTTTAAAATCTCATTACTATAAAAATATGATTTTGCATTATTCTTGTCCAATAAATATACGGATTTAGTGCTTTCCCCTGTATCTAATAAAATACTATTTTCTGTATTATTTTTTACAGATATTGTATATGTTTCATAGTCCATATATGTGTTTATTTCATCTATTGTTATATCAACATTTTTGTATGATGTTGTTTTGTCTTGTGGTTTTGTCCTTCCTACATAATTGTTAATGTTTATTTTATAATCACCATCTTTTTCAACTATTGTAACATAATCTTGTTTTGTTTGATTTCCGTCAATTTTTCCTGTAGATAATATATCTCCTGTCATTCTTACTTGGTATGTATCTCCAAACCAGTTTTCTATTGTGTATGTTCTTTTTCCTTCACTAAATAAGTCGTTGTAATAAATTCTTTTGAATTCGTCAATTGTTGGATACATTTCTTCTTTGCATTCGTCTGTTAATAAACTGTATGCATTTTCTATGTTTCCTTCGTTACAATATTTGAAAAAATTGTCAATTACATCTGTGTCTTTTTTTAGTTTTTTTTCTGATATTGAGGTTCCAGATACAGCGGATTTGTTTGATACTATGCTTTTGTTGTTTTGCATTATTTCGTTTATTCCGCTTGTATCTTTTTCTTCCTCTTTTTTGTTTTTTGCCATCACGTTTAGTAGTTGTAATAGTCCAAAAAGAAAGACTATAATTATTAGTGATATGTACACTTTCTTTCTGTTTTGATTGAAATATCTGATTATTCTATTCATAATTATAGTCCTCCTCTAATTTTTAAATTTTAGTATTTAGGTAACCACTTGCTTTATCTATTTCATCTCTAAGCACAATAGTCTTTCTATCAAGTTCTTCTTCTGTCAAATTCTTGTTTTTATTATTTTTAACAATCCTATCTTTAATAGTATTATTAAGGTTAGTACTTTTTTCATTATCATATTTTGATGTATCACCATCTTCACCTTTAGCAACTTTTGTTAATTGTAAAGCCTGATCCACACCATACCCTTCTTTTCTCATAAGAGCATAACCAGCAGTCCCCTCTGCAGCAGATTCTTGACCTTTTCTAATAGCATATTGTCCATAATCTTCATAATAGTCTTCAAACGAAACATCAGTCATTCCCATTTTATCAAGTCTAGTTCTTACCTCTTCTTTATATTCTGCATCTTTTTTCATTTTCTTTACATTTTTATCAATTTGTTTTTCCGCATATCCCTCTGGGTCAGAACCTTCTAAAAAGGCATTTCTATATTCGTTTGCATTTTTTGCTTTATTTGTCACAGCATCAGGAACTTCTTTACCATATTTATACCCTGCTAACGCAGCAGTTGCCATATATTTTGTTGCATTTGCTGGATCAGTAATTGATGCAATTCCAGCCGCAGTTACTGCCGCCATTGATATTCCTAGTCCAGATGCTACTCTTGCCACTTTACCTAATGGATTATCTTTTGAACTTTTTAAAACAATTCTATTTCCCATCTTTTTCATTCCACCTACAAAGCCAGGTTTTTTAAGTTTTTTCTTGTCCTCTGATTTACCAACACTCATTCTTGGTGTTTGAGATGGAGTTTGAATTTTATTTAATGCTTTGTTTTTAGGTACAACAGAAAACTGTTTCTTTTTATTTTCCCTTTCATTATCATCCAATTTATTTTTATTTAGGCCTCCTCCTAATAAATTAAATTTTGAATTATTGTCTTCTGATTCATCATCTGTTGCACCTTCTCCAGCATCATATAAAGAAGATGTACTTAAATCTTCTTTAAATTTAAGTTTACTGTTTTTATCTGAGTCATCACTTCCAGAGCCTCCATCATTTTCTGGTCCCTTTGGCGGATGAGGTGGCTTTCCTAATAATCTATTCATTCCACTCATCATAATCGCTGCTCCGGCAGGTCCTGCAAATACCCCTGGTGTACCTGCTTTTTCAAATCCGAAGAATTTACGCATTAATTTTTCTGCCGGAGTCATAAATCCAATTGCAACAACTGCATATATTAAGTTTTGACTAGCAAACGTCATTGCTGATCCAATTAATACCATGTACAATATTAAATGTAATGGTTGTATTAATAAATTAAATATGTATTCTTTAAACCACATATTAAATGCTTGTGCTTTTCCATCATTCATTTTATCAATTGGATATGTTAATGCAACCAATGGTGCAATCATTGTTAAAAATGCCATATATACAACCCTTTTTACATATGTCCATGTGAATATCAATGTATACAAAACTAAAACGATATAAATTATTTTATAACCAATACTTGCATATTCATAGTTTGTTGCATCATCATCTTTATCAGTAAGTTGTCCCAACATTCTTGCTTGTTCCGTAAAGTTATTTGTTGGCCAATATAAACCTTCATTTGTAAATAACTCACTATAATCTGTATCTGTTTTATTCTCTTCAACTAAAATTTGATATGCTTTTTTTACAAGTTCTTTATCTTCAATTTCAAATAATTGCGTACCTCTTGTTACCGCTACATCCCCATCTAATTTTCCTTTTTCCTCTGCTGCTTTTTTTTCATTTGCAGATAATTTATCACTTTCAGTTGTTGAAACAACTGCAGACTGTATAACCGAGGTTACCTTTTTAACAGCAATATTAGAAAATGACATAATATACTGCATTAAAAATAATAAACAAATTGCTACAACCCAATCTACCAAAAGTTGCTTATATTTTGCTTTGTCTCCTGCAGTACTTGATAGCATTATTCTTATTCCAACATATACTAAAATTGATAACATTCCTACAATTGATATATCTCTTAATATATTATACCAATTTGCAATAACCGGTCTTAAGTTATACGCAGTTGAAGCATAATATGTTTGATTAGCAGTCTCAATTTTATATATATCATAACTACAAGTATCATTCCCATTATACCCATTAGTTGTTTGATGAAGTATAATTCTATAATTATCACCATACTTATAAGAATATTTATATGATATATACGTATTTACCATTCCGCTATTTTTTTCGCCTTCTTTTTCTTTTTGAGATGAGTTCATTATTTTTTTCTTAAGGCTATCTTTATTTTCATTTATTCCGTAAATTTTTTAATTCTTTCTCTATATCATAATCACTTATTCCAGTTTTTAATTCCTTTTCTTTAGATGAACTTTCTGTTTTTAAATCAGTCATTGGACTAAAAAAATCAACATCAAATAATGGAATTTGATTAGTAAATATTTCATATGGTGTTAGTCTAATACTCGGTAATACAACCTTTTCACCAAACGTTGCATCAGACAAATACGAAGTTACAGCAAACGTTACTACTCCTGCAACTACTCCTGCTTTAACCACAGTGAATACAGCACTAGCTACTGCAAGAGCAGCACCACCACTTGCAGCAATTAAAACTATTCCTCCTATAATAACCGCTGCCGCAACAATTATTCCCAAAATCTTAGCAACACCATTTGTTTCAGTATCAACAACAATAAAACTACCATCAGTTTGTAATATCATCTTTGAAAGAACAGTATTAATACCATCACCAACACCAACAAACAAATCCATTACTGCATCCATAAGGTCCCCGCCAACAGAAGCCCTCGAAACCTTAGGCATACAAAAGCTAAAAATTGTAATCAACAAAAGCACAATAATTAACTTCTTAAACAAATTTTTATTTTGAAAAATCTTCATAAAGTTTAAACCTCCTGACATACTTTACGCATTATTTCTCTTCGCAATCTGGTTCAAGTTAGTCTCAACAAACTCAAACTCTTTTCTAGTCGGCATAATCTTCAAAATAGCCGAATCAGCACCAACCTTAAGCAAACCCTCACCCTTTTGGCAAGTAATCAAAAAGTTAGCTTCACCCTCTGAAAGTTTAAACACCTCTTTCAAGTATTGTATTTCAGATTTATCTTGTGCTAAAAATAGTTTAGTATCAGAAGAAGTAAGAACTGCCTGAGCCTCAGGTTTCTCATAAAAATCTTGGAATCTTTGAGAAACAATAGCCAAAGAAACATTTCTCTTTCTCGCACGTCTAGCCATCTTATTCAAGAAATCAACAGCCTCAGGATATGGCAATAACATCCAAGCCTCATCAACTAAAACTCTCTTTTGTGTAGCCTTCTTTCTATCTTCACTATTTTTCTTAACGAATTTTTCCCAAATCCAAGAAAGCAAAATCTGTTGTGCAAGAGGTCTTGCAAATCTTTCCTCCAATTGAGAAATATCCAAGTTTATAAATGGGGCACCTTCTAGTAACTCAAAAGTTGACTGTCCATCAAAATAAGCCATTTGCCCATCATATTCTCTTATGTACTGTTTCATAACTTTTAATAAATAACTGTAATGATATTGATAATCTGAGTTAGTATTTTCCCTAGCCTTTCCTTGAATTCTTCTATACCACGAACCAATTGTAGGCATATCCTTTTTCTCCTTAGAGAAAATATTACCTCTCATAACCCCTGCAGACTGTTTATACAAACTTTCTGGATTACTATTAATCCCTAAAGCCGCATATTCCTCTGCAACAGACTCAGCAATAATTTGCTTTGTCAACTCATTAACCTCATCAGAACGAGTACTACCTCTAGCCATAGTAAGTAAAGCCTGAGTAACATCCTCTACCTTATTCTCTATATTTAAAGTAACTCTTTCTTTACCAGTTATTTCATCTTTTATAACCTCAGTCTCAACATCAAACAAATTTATAATTGTTTGAGACGTTGGACTAATTACAACATTAATTCCACCCAAACTTTCAGCCACTATTGTGTATTCACCTTCGGCATCAAGTGCTAAACTTTCTATTCCCATTAAAACAGATGACCTTGAAATTAATGTTTTCATTGTTACAGATTTACCTGCTCCAGACTTAGCAAATATAACCATATTATAGTTTGTAAGTGATGAATGAAAATTATCAAATAATATTGGTGTACCTGTTTGTTTGTTAAATCCTAATGGAACACCTGTAGGATGTCCAACTTCTGATGTTGTAAATGGAAATACAGTTCCCATAGAATTTCTGTCAAATGTATGTGTTTTATGTATTTTATCATTCATAAACGGCAAGTTAGACTTAAATGCATCTTCTTGCATTCCCCAAGCCGTTTTCATTCCAACCATTGTTTTTGACATTTCTGAAGATAACAATTTAGTATATCTATCCAAATCTTCCATATTATAAGCAAAAAGTGTTGAGATTATTGAAGCCTCATATAATTTATTAAAACCTGCCGCAATTTCATCTCTTAATTGTTCTGCCTCTAATCTTTTTTGTGAAATTGTACTTTCCCTATTTATATTTCCCTTATCTGCTGCCACAATTCTTTCTGTTTCTAGTTCATTTATAACTCTATTTAAATCGTTTTGAGATTTATCTTCTTTTATAGGATTTATGAATATTGATGTGTTTGTATCTCCAAACATATATAAATCCCTAAATAATTCTGGAAATCTACAAGTTCTTGGAAGAGATGATACAAAAAAACTACGAGCGAATCTTTTTGTATTAGAAATTATCTCTAAATGGTCTATATTTGATGCATCTATTCCTGATGGTGCGATTAATTCTTTTATAGATTTCTTTTTTAATATTGAAACATCTTCTTCTCTATATTCTCTAAATTGATCTTGTAGATCTTCTTCTTGTTGTTTTTGTTTTTTTGCCATCTTCTTCTCCTCCTTCTTTTTCCTTTGTTTTCTTCTTTTTACTATCATTGTCTATTTTTTCTATAGCAGCCTCTGCAACATCTGCTCCTACAGATCTTTTGTTTTCTTCAATTAAAGCCTTAGCCATTTGGTCAATTAATGCATCAAGTTCTGCTTCTTTTTGTCTTACTTTTCTTTGTTTTTCACTTTCTTCAATTACGTCATATATTGTTTCGTTTGCTTTCTTTATTGCATCTTGTTCAATTTTTAAATCAAGTTCTTTCATTCTCTTACTTAGAACATCTGGTGCAGTAGAATATAAGTCTTCATAACCTGCATTTAGTGCTCTTCTTAAATTAAATGTTTCTGATTCGTCTCTGTTATATGCAACATATAGTAATTCTGCAAGTTCTGTTGAATCCAATATTTTACTATTTATTCCACATACTGAAAGTGAACTTATAATTGATTGTGCTTTTGTATATAATTCAGAAAATGCTAAACTTGTTATTTCGTCTTGTTGATATGCTCCACTTGAAGCCTCTTCTGGATAGTATGGAATTATTACATAATAGTGTTTGCTTAATATGTTTTTATTTAAACTCATTCTTTCTGTATTGTTGATTATATCAACTCCATATTCGTACAAGTTTCTTTGTCTTATCAATTCATATTTTTCTTTGCTTAATTCTTCATCTGTAAATTGTCCAGAACGAACCTTTTGGTTGTATTCCATCTGTTTTGATGCATATTGTTTAGAAATATCGTCAACTCTTTCTTTATATGTATTTATGCTAGCCCCTAAGTTTACAGTTCTTGTTTGTACATAAATTTGAATTGGATATCTTAATGTATTTAAAAATTGTAAAAATCCTTGTTCAACACTATTTTTTTCAAGTCCTGACATTAAATCATAATTGACACCTTGGCATTCTATAACCATTAAGAATCTTTTTCCGCCTTTTTGTAAAATCATATTGTCTTCTATTCCGTCAAATTCCATAAATTTAAATATTGATTCTTTTGTGTAGTTTTGTGGTGTTAGAGTTTTTGCTTTTATTTTTGCATTTTCTTCTTGTTGCTTTACAACTTTTTTTTCTTTATGTTCTCTACTTTTTAATTTTAATACTAAAAATACTAAGCAAAGTATACATAAAACGCCTATCATTATTCCTAACAATATTGTTAATAAGTTTATTAATTGATTACTTTCCATCTTTTGTTTCCTCCTCTGGTTTATATACATATATCTTGTTGCCATTCTTCTTGAATTTTATCCATCTTACAATTACATCATCTATATTTTCTCCTCCTGTTTTTCTCGTTATGTCTGTTGCTGATGATTCTGGTACTTTTAGTGTTCCTATTACAAATCCTATTGCTGCGAATATTAGTGTTATTATCAGTCCAATCATTGAAAAGCCAAGCATTTTTAATATAAAATAAAATATTAGCCCAACGCCTGCTCCAACACATGTGTATATTAATCCTTTTGTGGAAAATATGTATAATATTCTTCCTTCTCCTTTATAATTTCTTGGAATTTCATAGGTTTGCATTTTCTTTTTCCTCCGTATCTTTCTTATTATATTTATACAATATATATTATAACATAAACCTGTGGATAATTGTATAGTTTTTGGCAAAAAAAGTGGAAATTTAATATATTTGTAACATTTTTGTAACATCGTATTTTAGGCTTTTTTCGTCTTTTATATAGGGATATTTGATTTTGACGTTTTTTCGTTTTGAGCCGAAAAAAAAGAATAACTCTCGAAAGAATTATTCTTTGTAAAATTTTCTTTTATTATTTTGCCATATTGAATATGAATGCTGCAATTGTTGTTGCAGATACAACTAATATGATACCTATTATTAATGGCATAAAAGATTTTTTGTATTCTGCTTTTTCTTCTACAGAACCTAACATGTATTTAACACCTAATACCATTATTATAATTACTGATGCAACTATAGCAACATTTCTTATCATACCCATTATTTGACCTGCTTTATTTTTCAAAGCAGTGCTATCTCCATATGATGGTTCAAGTTTTGCTGGATCTAATTCATCAGCAAAAACATTAGTTGCAAATGTAATTAAAACTATAGCCAATAATAATACAGTTAGTATTTTCATTGTTTTTTTCATTTTTATTTCCTCCCTTTTTATTATATTATATATAAAAATTACCTAGTTTTCTAAGTAAACTTTAATAACAAATTTAAAAATTATTTCCTATTGTTACAACAATTTTCCAAATTCCAAATGCTCCAAATACCACTATACATCCTATGGCAAACGGTACCAAAGCCGCCTTTATTTCTGCTTTTTCTTCTACAGAGCCTATCATAAATTTTATTCCCATAATAGAACCTATCAAAACTGCTATTATCACTCCACATATTAATAATATATTATAAATGCTTGAAGAAGCATTTTGAAGGCTACCTTTATCTATTTGGGCTGATCCATCTTTACCCGCTTGTATAAATGAATCTCCACCAGAAATTACACCTGATAATGATGTATCTGAACTATAATCCTGTTTTGTATATGTATTCATATCCTTATCTTTAGTAGTTGTTCCCTTTGTTTGTACTGCCTGTACTATATTTATATTTGATGCCATTGCAAATATTACAAATACCAAGAGCAATATTAAAAATACTTTATTTTTCACTATATTCACCTACTTTTAATCTTTTACAGCATTGTATATAAATGATACAATTGTCGTGATTGAAACAACTAGCACACAACCTATAACATATGGAATTAATGTTTTTTTGTATTCTGCTCTTTCTTCTACACTACCTATCATATATTTAATCCCTATTATCATTAAAGCAATTACTGCTACAACAGCGCTTACATTTCTTATTGCTCCCAATACAACTCCTGCTTTGGTAAATGCTGTTTGGTACTCTGAAGTTGTTATACTTGATGGTTTATAATCACCTGGACTAACATCTGCAAAAACTACACTAAACATATTTGATATTATAAATATATTTATAATCAAAGTAAATAATATTTTTTTTATTTTATGCACTATATCACCATCTTTCCCGTCTATAAATAATTATATCGTATTTTTTTTTATTTTTCAACTTTTTTTCACTATTTTGTTAATTTTACTACATTTTTTTTATTTTCGTCAATGCTTTTTATTAAAATTGTATAAAAAAAGTACCAATATTTTATCAATACCAGTACTTTAAGCCTATTGGCGGAGATGAGAGGGTTCGAACCTCCGCGCCCCTTTCGGGACCTAACTGTTTAGCAAACAGTCCCCTTCACCACTTGGGTACATCTCCATATAAAAATAAAGATATAAAATCTTAAATCTATATAATTATAAATTTATGGTCTTATACCTTTAATTTATTTGGCGGAGAGGGTGGGATTCGAACCCACGGTAGGCTATTAACCTACGCCAATTTTCAAGACTGGTGCCATAAACCAACTCGACCACCTCTCCATATTTTAGACAAATATTTTTAAAGTTGCCTAACGACAGTATTTATATTACCATTAAAAAAATTATTTGTCAATAGCTTTTTAAATATTAACAAAAAAATTTCCGAAAAAATTTCTCACATTATAATAATTTCTAGTCCAATCAGGCTACTTAGATACGATTTAACTTAGTTTTATAAATGATTTATTATGATATGTATTTTGATTGCATGGAAAAATATGTGTGTAATAGAAAAAAAGAATAAATAAGCCTAATTTGCTTTTTATTCTTTTTTATTTTTATTCATATATTAGAATATCATCTATTTCTCCTATTTTTGTAAAATTATTTTTTACAAATTCAATTATTTTATCTGATTCTTGCCAAGATTTTTTTTCCTTATTCATCAATATTATTTTCTTGCCTTTAAATTCTTTTAATTTTTCTATAACACCGTTTTTCTCCATCTTTTCCAAGATTTCCTAATAGTAACATATCAAATTCTTTATTGTTCTGTTTTAATGGTATCATATATAATCCTGCATTTGTAGATATACAAACAACTTCGTTGTCACAATTTTGCATATATTCAGTTACATTTTTTATATTTTTTTCTATTTCATTATCAAAACTAGTTCCAAAATATGGATTATTATAATTATATCCATATTCATCAT
>UMIZ01007894.1_pt1 | contig 16040 bp, 12 predicted proteins | sample 1965931 | NCBI WGS metagenome assembly UMIZ01 (sample SAMEA4836137, study PRJEB28245) | human gut metagenome | biome: gut microbiome; material: fecal sample | place: Denmark | collected 2008
TTGCTGCCTTCCCACCACTTCAGCGTCCAATCCGCCATACTCTCGCTCTCCTTTTGGACTTCATCCTGCCTTCTCACCACTCTAACGTCCAATTTGCCACCCTCCACCTTGGAGTTAGAACATCCTATCAAAAAACACTTGATTTTCAGACACAAATATATACATAATTAAGCAATGCCAATATGTTTATGGCAATTTTGCATACTCTGAAGCTGAATGGACATCATATATATATCAGTGGACAGCTCCACCTGCAAAAGGAGGTTTTATGATAATAGATTTTCATACACATACATTTCCAGATGAACTCGCTGACAGGGCTGTTGGTACATTAGCCCACAGTGGCGGCATCCATAACTATCTTGACGGAAGAGTGGACTCACTTAAGGAATCCATGAAGAAGGCAGGAATTGATTACTCAGTGCTGCTTCCTGTGGCAACCAAGCCTAATCAGTGCGACACAATCAATACACTTGCTTTAAAGACTAATGAAACAAGTAAGACAACCGGATTAATTTCATTTGGGGCAATACATCCGGCTTGTGAGAATTTCAGAGAAATATTGAACTGGCTTTCCAACAATGGTTTCAAAGGAATCAAGCTCCACCCTGTTTTCCAGAAAACCAATATAGATGATATGCAGTCATTAAGACTTATCGAATATGCATCAGCACTCGGGCTTATAATACTTATACATGCTGGCTTCGATGTGAGTTTTCCGGGCTGCGATGAATCAAGCGTAGACAGACTTACAGCAATGATTCAGGAAGTAAAACCAGAAAAACTCGTACTCGCACACATGGGTGGCTGGGGACAGTGGAACGAAGTTTCTTCCATATTAGAAAAGGATTACATGAAAAATGTATATCTTGATACCTCATCATGCATCAAGAAACTCAATCATAATGCCAGCCTTCCAATAGAGAAATTCAAGAAAATGGTCAACATCCACGGCGCAGACCGCATATTATTCGGCTCTGACAGCCCGTGGGACGACCAGAAAGACGCAGTAGATTTAATTAAAGAATGTGGATTTTCAGAAAAAGCTACCGATGCCATACTTGGTAAAAATGCGGTTACACTCCTTAATTTATAGACTATTTAAAAAGTTTTGCGGTTATAACCCGAAAAATTTTATGGTTCATTTGTTTGACAACGCACATATTCACCAGACACAAATCAAGCAGGCTGTCCCATATAACAGCCTGCTTACAATTTAATCACCAATAAAATCATCCCCACCACATGCACAACCAGCATCGCAGGAACCGTATACTTAAAATACCACTTCCGCGTCTTATGCCTGAACACATGCATTGCAATAAAAGCTCCAAGCGAACCGCCGATTAGCGCTGTAATAAGAAGAGTCGCCTCCCTTATACGCCATTTGTTGTGTATCGCTTTCCACTTATCAATTCCATACAAAGCAAATGTTACTACATTAATAATCAATAAATATATTCCTATAATCTTAAGCATTACCTCTCTGTAAACGCATAATTCCAAGTCTTTGCGCCGTCTGGCTTATTCTGAACAATTGACATATTCCACTTGTCATTGCCATTAATTGAGTAATATGGCGACTTCACACTGTCCGACATATAGATTATGACGCTGTCTCCTTTCGCATCTGGTGTATCCATTGTACCATAGAATACGTAAGATGCATATGAATACGCCTCATCTCCAGCCTTTACATAACTGATATATTCAGAATTTGTTTCAGGTTCATACTCCTTTACACTCATTTCGCACTTATCAATCACAAGACTACGGTAATATACCTTAAGATACTCTTCAGCCTCCTTCTGTGTCTGCTCCGAAACCTCTGCCCTGTTATTATCCTTAACCTTGAAAATCACTGGTTTAATAAGCACTATAATAACAATGACTGCAAGCAGAAATACTGCAAATGCAATAGCAAGAGTTACCCTTTTCTTAACAACATTTTTATCATCCATAAATCTTGCCCTCCTTTTTCAATGTCTCTTATTAAAAATGTGCTTCTTTATTTACCACAATTATATAACACGAAACTTACATCCAGCTTACATTCGCATATAATATACATTTGTACTTGCCAATCTCATGATAATCTGCTAAACTACACAGGCTGTGTTAATATACAGCATATCGTGTGTTCGAGACCTTCCACACGCAAAACAAAACTAAAGGAGATAATTGAATATGAAGAAAAAAGGAATGAGTGTGAAATTCATCACACAAGCCGCTGTAATTGCAGCAATCTATGTAGTAATCTTTAACTACATCAGTTTTGGACCAGTCCAGTTTCGAATCGCAGAGGCACTTACAATACTGCCTTACTTTACACCTGCAGCAATCCCAGGATTATTCGTTGGATGTATAATTGCTAACATCCTTGGTGGTGCAATCGTATGGGTTGTAGTATTTGGAAGTATTGCAACACTTATCGGTGCAATCGGAACATACCTGTTAAGAAAGCATAAGTGGCTTGCCCCAGTTCCACCAATTGTTGCTAACACAATCATCGTGCCATTCGTACTTAAATTCGCTTATGGCTCAGAGGGCATGTTTGCAATGTTCTTCGTTACTGTTGGCGCTGGCGAGATAATTGTTTGCGGAATTATCGGAATGATACTTTTATATGCACTTACACCAGTAAGACATGTAATATTCGGTGATGAAAAGTAATTCTAAAATACCAGCCCGCATACCGATTAATATGGTAACATAATATAAAACACTCAACTATAATAATTTATAAGACAAGGCTGCACTTCTCATGTAATCCCCCTATATGATATTTCCACTGATATCTTATTAAGATTATTATGTCACTTTTTGTAACATATATCAAATCTTTCATTAATCAAAAAAGTTTTACAACTTTCGAATTAAGAATCACTCCGGCAAGCACCACTCCAACTATTATGCATATTTGTAAAACCGATATTCCACCATAAAAATCAATATATGTTACAATTCCCGGAAATGTATAATAATGCAGTACATTAACCCCTATTTTATAAATATAATACAGAACATTTATGGACAGACACGCTAACACGCCCACTCTGTAATTAATTTTTGCGGATAAATATGTAGCAATTGATGCAAATATATTTATTCCTAATATAGCCGTCACTATATTAACAATTATGTAACCTCTTACAGATATGTTAAAAGGATAATCTGCAAATGCCTGAATGCTTTGAATTAATATATCATACCTTTGAATATCTAACACCTCGGTAACACTATGATAATAGTAACAATATACACCTGCACACATTACTGTATTAACCACTGCATTAATAAGCAGCTTCCTTATTATCCACCTCTTTCTGTTCCTTCCTGTCCTTACCAATGCAAGAACATTCTCGTCCTTTTCAAATGAAATTACTCCTACATTAAGCAGGCATGCTGTTATAAGACATATGCACATCAATAGTTCCTTATTATCACGCTGTCTTTCATCAAATAATTTATTATATGCATATTGATTTATAAGAGAAACATTTACACCGTCATCATGCTTTTCATTTACATAATGAACCAGATTAATTTCATGATTAAGTATTACCATCTGTGCATTATTGTCTTTCTCTGCCTGCATTAATTGATATTCCTGTATGAGTTCTTCCTCCAGACTATATAATTCGCTTTCTGATAAGGCACTATTATTCTGACAAAATGTATACACCGTACTTTCAACCATATTATACTTGAGCTTATATGCAAATGTATAACTGCTGACTATAACAATCATAAGGCAGTACACTATCAGCATCCGCCGTTTTATCAGAATTTTCCACAATTCCTTCATAAAAACAGGAAAATTTGAAAATATCCTGTTAAACTGTAGGCTGATTTTCCCAAGAAGCCTCTCGATAACCCCTGCCTTACGCTGTGTCTTTTTGAGACTACATGCGAAAGCCATCATCGTTGATAATAATATTATTATCAAACCTACCCATACTGTACTCTCCTGTATATCACTTATAAAATATTTGTAACCCCAGTTCTCATATTTAAACCATATTGTATTATCTACAAGATTACTGATATTAATATATTTAATACCTCTGAATATGCTTTTTGCTGAAATCAATTTAGCAAGCAGAAGTTCTATTCCAACTATCATTACAGAAAATGATAAACCTATATTCTTATTATCAAATAAATTAATTAAAGCATATAAAAATACTGACATTGCAAATGTAACTGCCACTGTCTTAAAAGCAACAGTCAAAACCAGTCCCACTCTGCTCATCCCCATAGAAACAAGATAAATTTCTGAATCCGACCCAGACATTCCATGAATTGCACTCCAGTCATTATATACAAATAATGAAGTCATTGTAATCGCTGTATACGATAATAGCACTACAGCAATAGACAGTATAAGCAGCACGATTATACGCTTCAGTTCTAATATCATCCTGCCATTAGGAGCACTTTTTATAATGTACTGCAATTTTTTCGAGTCTGACTGCATTCCATAGATAAATATAAGCATTATTACAATGATAAAATATCCCATATATTTATATTCTGCTATACTTCTCAGCCATACATCACTACTATAATCGACATCATAATCATATGCCTTCTGCAAATCATTCTGTGTCTTTATTAATTCCAGTCTGCTTTCCCCTGATTGTGCATACATAGCATTATTTTTATATCTGTCTATATTCGCCAGCTTATTCTCTATATTAATCTTATAATTTCTGACAAATTCCACTTTTTCAGAAAAGAGCGTTTTAGCTTCTATATACTGTTCATTATCTGTAATATCAGGATTATCTGATTCATATTGTCTTATATATCCATGATAATCACTTATTTTTCCCTCATTTAATTCCCCGTTATATTCTTTCAGCATATTATCATATATTTTGTATGAATACTGTCCGTTATTAATAATGCAGAATAAAGCTATATTAAGCACAATTATGAGAACTGCTGTCAGAATTCTTTTTAAAGATATTACCTTAACTAATTCCATTCGCATCCCCCTTGTTCCCTCTCAATTTACATAATGCCAGCCTTACCGTTTTCACGAAAGACTGGCATTTTATTATTTACTCCATTGATATATTTTTTTCGCAGTACTTCCCTGCATATCTTTATCAGATAAATCTATAGCGTAGACAGAATATGTATTCACATATGGTTCAACTTTATTATCAAAAAATTCGATATTATTATTTTTCCAGCCTTTTGCATTATTACGCTGCATTCCTACATAGATATTATTGTTATCAATACCTTTAATTTCTATGCCGGAAAATGTTCCATCGCTTGATCCGTCACCAGCAAAACTGCATGTCCACACTACCTGTTTATCCGCATTTACAGCCTTTATATTCCCTTCATTATGTAAAGCCTCATAGAAGTATATATCCCCATTAATATATCTTAGTGATGATATTTCTAATGCTTCCGGATTGTTATATATTTCCTCTGTTTTTCCATCAACTGATACTTTAATAATCCGCTTATTGTCTGTAACAAAATATAACGAATCATTATCATCCGCTGTTATAGAAGTCACTTTACTTATTATACCTGTCTGGCTGCCAAGTATATCTGTTGCATTATCAGTATTAATGTTAAGCTTTTCCTCAAATTTTCCATTATAGATGTCATATCTGTAGATTCTGTACTGCACCGGAGTATTCTTTGAACCATATCTTGTATCTCCACCGGCTATATAATATACACACTTATCTCCGACGCATACCTTACAGCATGCCATATTAAACAATTCGTAATCTATTGGAAATATAAAGCTGCCTAATTCTTCCACTTTAGAATTACCATTAATTGCAATTCTGTTACAGCTCACCTTAGTATTGTAATCATCCTCAACAAGATTCTGTGCATTCGTTGGCTGTACAGAATAATAATACAGGTAATTCTCATGCATGGCAGCCACCGTTGAAGTATTCGCAGATGCTATTCCCACAATCTTTCCGTCTGACGCAAGACATGCTACCTTACTTTCATTATTAAACTTTTCATCATATTCCATAAGATAATCGCCAGACTCGTCCCTTTTTATCATATAAATATGATTATCCTTATACCATACCATATTACCAAGACAATTTACTGATACACCATTTAAGTCATATGGATCATAATCCATCTTATCTGCTGCAAATGCTTTGCACTTACTATCCTTATGTGAGCATGTCATATCCGGACACATCGGAACTGCTTCATTATCAGTCATATCATAAAAATACAGAATTCCATTTGTCAAAAAAATGAATCCGTTATCAGTAAATGCCGCACTGTTGCTCACAGATTTTTCATATAAATCATGATTATATGTGTAATTAATTGTCTGCTCCTGCGTAACATGATTGTCTGCATCCTTAGCCGTTGTACATCCACATAATATTGTTGATATACTTAACGCTATCATTGTAATATTTTTAAGCCTTTTATTCATACCCCATACCTCCTCTTTCAATCAATGTTTCCTTGTTATCTATATATACGAAACATTAATCAAAAAAGTTTTAAATATTACAACAATTTGTCATTATAAAAGCTTAATTCTTATGTACCCAAAAACTACAATCATCATTACAATAACAGCTATATTAAATGCTCTGTTAATCTTACCCTTTGTCAGATATGACATCAACAGACCTGCATTTGCAGCAATACATACACATAAAATGTATATTACTGTCTTAAATGCAATGAAACCGCCTACACTCATAGATATAACAAGCTTCTTAACAGCAGGCAGACTATATATTCCTTTTCCAAGCTTGTCAGATATAACCTGAAGGCTGAGTGACGGTGCATGCATATATGGCATACCATATCTGTGGTACATGCAGTAATATTCTATTCCATATGTAACAACACATAAGACAAGTGCAAAAATAATTAATGATATATACTTTTTGATTTTTCTGCTTTTCCTTCCATTAACGGAACTATTCAATATATACTCAACACCAGTAGTATATTCAAGTTCTATATTCTCCTGAGCCATAAGCATAATAACTGCTACAAGTGTAATTAATATAATTGTCTCTCTGACTACAGAATTGCTTCCTATTATTTCTGCATATCCGCGTTCTGATATCAGCCATGCATCAACACCATATTGTTCCTTTACTCCATCCAGATATTCCAGTTTATCTGCAAATTCCTGAACATATCCCGCACGCACTCTTGCATACTGATACTCTCCATTTGCGTCATAATATCTGTCTTCCCAGTCATCAGACACATTTCCAGAATCCTTTTCAGCTATCAGTTCATTCAATGCTGCCATTGCATTTTTCAGGTCTGTAAGCTTCTCATTAGTATATTCCCTTATGTATTCTTTATCTTTACCACCATGCTCAAGATACATCTCATCCTTTAGTATCTCTGTATCTGTATATGTCATATAACCATTGCCAGAAAAATATATAGCCACAAATAAAACAACTGCTATATACCATACTCCATGACCAGAAAATACCAGCTTATGTATTTCCTTCATAAGCTGTGGCATCCTTGACAACATTCTCTGATACATCCTGTTTACTGCACCTACAATTCTGCTCCACAGTGAGACCTTTCCATACGGGCGCATTACACCGCATTTTTCATATGCAATAATTGCTGCTATTGCTGAAACAACCAGTATACTAAATGTTACAACAGACGAAACATGAAATACATATTCTTTAAATCCCCAGTTAATATATGTACGCAATACCTCATTAAGATGCAGTACACTGACCACATTAATGTAATGCAATCCATTTAGGATACTATTATATTCAATATTCTTATACAGAAAACTTTCTAATCCAATAAATACAGCAATACACACAACTGCATAATTACGCTGTCTGAACATTACGAATACAGCCCATATTATCAGCCCCAGAGCTGCTATAAGCAGACTGTTTGCTGCAATAAGCAGAATTACATATTGCAGCTTGCTTATCGGATATGTAAATTTTCCAAAGCTGTATATATTCTGTATAGGATTTCCGAGTTCACCTATTCCTCCATATAACACCAGAGAACACACAAATGTTGAAAGTGCCATCGCAACAACTGATAATACAGCCGCCGTTATGACAACTACAATATTTGCTGCACTTATATAGTCTCTTCCGTTCCTGGTACAGAATGTAATCTGCCACACCCCATTTTCCCTGTACTTAAACAAATCATATACAATAATAAGCACAAAGAAAAATGCTATGTAGTATGAATAATAATAATTAACAAATGATTCAACCGCACGGCTGTTATCATATGAAACCTCAACATTCTGGATACGCCTGAAATCATTGGCTGTTCTTAAAATATTGCTGTATGTAAATGTTTTCCCCTTATTAAATATAGAAAATTTCTGCAGATAATCCGCATTCTTAATTACTGAATCAATCTCATCATGATATGACTCAATGTATTTATTGTATCTGTTAATCTCCCGCTCACTTTGTCCATTTGCACTCTTAGGAACATTAATATACATAAATAAAAACAGATTAATGCACATAAATACAGCAAGCATAATTATCTTTTTATAATTAAATACCCTTTTCACCTCTGACATGCATCATTCCCCCATTTCAACTGCCAATCTGACAGCTTTAATTTCTTTTAGTACATGTCTGATTATTTTGCATAGAATTTAACCCATTTATCCGCATTCTCTATATCTTTCTTATCTATATACGCGTACTGGTCATTGCCATCCTCCGACAATGCAAACATACACCTTGAATCTCCGTAATATAATGTGCTTATATTTTGGCATGAAATTTCATTAACCTTACTTCCATCTGCTGTTAATACCATACATCTTTTATCAAAATCTGCACGGCTGTTCGTACGAATCTGATATAATATATTATCCATATATACATAATTACCATCATATGAAAGATTACACCTATCATAGATTTTATCTGCTTTAATAACCAATTGCGTTGTCTGTTCATTAATATCTGAATAATATAATCCCTGTCCCACTACATAGTAAGCAAATATATTCTTATCTCCAATCATACAATAATCTGAAATATCCTCATCACTTACAAGAGATACCTTCTCTGTATCATAGTCATATGCATATAATCCCCTTGTTTTAGAATTGTAGCTTCTCTTTTCAACCTGTTCCTGAACTGCAAAATACAATCTGTTTCCATAACTCTTTACATCGGCAACAGTAATATTCTTACCGCTTACTTCATATATATTATTCGTGCTTCCATCCTTTAAGGATATTCTCTTAATTATCTCTGTGTATTCTTCATCCAGTGTATAATGAGTATACTCACAATATGCATATGCATAATCTCCATGAAAAACAAGGTGGGTTGATGCATCTTGTCCGCTTGGCATAATCTTTGCTATATCCTCACGGTTATTGCCTGCTGTATCCATTCTTACAAGAACCGACATTCCACTTTCATATTTCATATAATACAGATATCCATTATGATAATATATATTATCCACTATATAGGGAGTACTCCACATATATGCATTACATGTATTATCCTTGTGCTTACATTCTGGCTTTGCACATGCAATAACAGCTTCCTTAGTAGCATAATCAAAATAATAAAGATGAAGCATATTCTGTGTAAGAAAATAATAACCATCTTCAGTTGCTGTAAAATCCCTGAAACCAATCCCCCTCCAATAATTCTGTGAATCATCAAGCTGATATCCACTTCCAATTGATGAATAGTCTGGTTCCGATATTGAATTTTTCACCTTGTTTACTCTTGCATATATTCCTATGGCGGCTGCTAATACCACAAGCGTTCCCACAACCACCAGCCATTTTTTCTTACCCATAACAATCCCCCTTATTACATGGTGCTATTTTATATTTACCTTATAAACATTAACAACCGTGACTACATATTTGCTTTCAGTTTCCATTATAAGATACTGTGTTTCTTCTTTTCCATCCGTATATGTTATCTTAGCCTCTATTACACATTTATTAACATTTTCTACTTCTATGGCATTCTCTGCATTAAGTTCTATAGTTCTAAAGTCTCCTGCAATTCTTTTAACAGGCACACTTGTTATAAAACACATCCACGGTCCTATATCATCACCTATATTTTCTTCTGTTCTTCTCATGGTCTCCATATCTATATCGACCCATGTACTGGTATACCGTTCTTTCTTTGCTTTATCACTTTTAATATTTCTATTTGTTGTTATTACTCCTGCTGCATTTGCCACCCTCATTTTAAGCGACTGTATATTATCAGCTTCATACAACCCATCAATACAATAATAGCTTTTTACTTTTCTTCTATTAATTTTTTCATTATCATTTGAATTAGCACATCTATTTTCAAGCTTATATGTTCCCACATACTCTTTACTATCCTCATCCACTACTACTTTTGGATATCTTATCTCTACTTCAGGATATATCTCTCTTACATAGTTCTCTCCATTAAGCTTTATATTCTTTATTATCGGATATTCCCGGTTTCTCAACCTGTACATATATACTCCAGCTATCAGCAATCCCACAACAATTATGCATGCCGCGCTAATTATTATTTTCTTCTTTTTTCCATTTCTCATAAGCATCCCCCTTTGCCATGATAGGGCTTATCAGTAACTAATAAGCCCATTTTCTGTTGCTGCCTGCTCCATTACTATCGATATAATGTAAATGAATGCTCCTCATCTCCGTCATCCGAACTTATATATGCAGTTCCAACATTCTTGTATATTGGAACATTCGACTTAACTGATGCACCTACATCTGTTGTCTGTGCCTGACTTCCTGAATACCAGAATTTATTAATATCTTCGTCTGGTGTACCATATCCTAAAACAGCTAAGTCTGCAGTCTGAACTGATGATACATTTGCACCTACTTCTTCCTCTTCTTCTGTAATCACATCCTTAGAAAATAAAAAATCAGCTATAACCAATGCAACTGAATGAATCATATACATAATTCCTTTCACTTTATACATTGATTATAGCTGATTTAATTTTTTAAAAAAGTAGTTTGGCATATTCGGTAATATATGGCATATTCTGCACAATTTTATTTATCAAAAAACTATTGACAAACCTTTTCTAATGTGCATCTACACATCAGATAATTATCTCCCTGCTGTTCATAGTTGATAGTTCCATTATATTTATCAATAATATCTCTGATATTCATAATTCCGAAACCATGCATGTTCTTATCCTTCTTGGTTGTATTCATGTGTGGATTGTTCTTTAATACATTACCACTTGTGGTATTACCTATGTCTATATACATGCTGGCATTATCCTCTGCTATCTGGAGCTTAATTGATGGCTTCTCACATTGTCCTGCTGCTTCAATAGCATTATCACACAAATTCCCAAGAAGTATGTATAAGTCCATATCATCAACACCTGCAATATTCCCCAGTATATAACATGCCATGTCAATTCCAGCCTCGCGGCACTGGTTAATCTTTCTGTTTAACAGATAATTAAGCACAATATTATCACTTACAATCTCTGTAAGATCATTGTTCTTATAACCTTCACTGTATTTATCAAGCATCTCTGTTGCTTTATTACACTGTCCATCCCGTATCAGTTCTTTTATAAGTAATATTACATTCTTAAAATCATGTCTCTGCTTACTATTCTGTCTGTGCATATCAAGTATTGATTCAATATCTTCCTCCTTCTGCTGATATGCACTAAGCATAACCTGCTGACGGGTTTTCTGTTCATATACATTCTGTTCCATAATAAGCAGGAATATACTTATTACATTTACTATTATGACACCTGTTATAGCAACAAATGTATATATTACATTAGTCTCATAGCTTTTATCCGAACGGTATACCATAAAGCAGCATACTATTACTGATATAGCTGGAATCAGAGACATAATAAACATATACTTGTTATCTTTCTCTTTCAGAAAATATTTTAATTTAATAATCAATCCAAGAAAGATAACAAGTAATATCTGAACCAATATAACAGCTATATACCTTGAAATAGTGCCATATGGAATTGCACTAAGAAAATCTTTTCTGACAACAAGTGATACCAATCCACCTCCCAATACAGAACTTCCCGCCAGACAACATATCATCATGACATTGTAGAATATCTTCTCAATAACACTTCCGCTCAGTATCACAAAGCTGAATATCAGCGAATATGCCATATATACATAGATTCCCACGCTCTCGAAGAACACAATATGATTAGATACAGTAAGATATATGAATGTAATTAATATCCCGGCTGCACTGACACATTTCTTATTATACTTATCCTTACAGCCAAGACTTATAATAAGGAACACTGTCACAACTACACTCTGAAACAGATTTATGAAGCTTTCGAATATTATATCTGTCATATGAACATTCTCCTTATCTCATCGACTCTGCTTCTGCTTATGTGATAGACTGTGCCATCCTTCATAATAAGGTTATCTCTTTTTCTTTCTTTTATATAATCCTTATTGACCATCTCGCCCTGTGATATCTTAATGAAACCGAACTGCTTTAGCTGCTCTTCATATGTACTTAGGTTTGCTCTTATTTTTCTCTCGCCATTAACACCTTTGAATATAAGGTCATGTTTTATTACATTCACAGACACAATATCTGAAAGTCTTATTATATTGCCTTTCTCAATTACAAGTATTTTCTTTTTTTCTCTGAGAAAATCCATAATATTATACATTGTCTGTACAATATCTTTTTCAATATTATTCTTTCTTATAAAATCAATAGGAGTAAGACCAAATACCTGATACACATAATTGCTATGTGATGTGCAGAATACTATTCCTGCATTTTTATTTAATCTGCGTATCTCCTTTGCAATATCTAATCCACTCGACTTTCCACACTCAATATCAAGTATGAATATATCTGTGTCTTCTATCGCTTCATCAAGCATTTCTTGTGGAGACTGATATACCACAACTTCTGCTATATCAGTCTCTGGCATGTGCTTTGCATATTCAGTTTTTATATATCTGCTTATTAATTCGCCATGCTCCGGCTCATCATCGCATATAGTAAATCTCGTCAAATGCTCTCCCCCTGTGTGAATTACTTAAGCATTTCTTCCCAGTTCAAATGCTTTCCTGTTAAGCTCAAGGAATTTAGCAGGAACATTTTTCTCTATAGCATCCTGCCACTGCTCGTCTGTAATATCAGGGAAGTATGTTGAGAATCTTCCCATAAGTGCTATATTAACAGCCTTAGAGGAACCTGCCTCCTCAGCGAGTGCAAGGAAATCCTTTGCGTCTACCTTAGCGCCTGCTGCTGTAAGCTTCTCAATAAGTCCTTCCGGATACTCTGCTGCCCCTGTAATTACAGGCATTGGCTCCATCTTCTGTGTATTGGTGATAATGACTCCGTCCTTCTTTAAGAATTCAACCCATCTTGCAGCCTCCAACTGCTCAAATGAGATGATAACGTCACCCTCTCCTTTATCGATTACCGGTGAATATACCTTCTCGCCGTATCTTACATAAGTTACAACTGAACCGCCTCTCTGGCTCATTCCGTGTACCTCAGAAACCTTAACATCATATCCCTGCTTTAATAATACATATCCTAACATCTTGCTGGCAAGAAGTGTTCCCTGTCCGCCAACACCAACTATCATAATATTCTTTGTCATATTGAATCTCCCTTCAGTTACCTGTCTAATCTACATTCCTATTGCATCGAATCTGCACATCTGCTTGCACACTTCACATCCGATACATAATGTTGGGTCAATATGTGCTTTCTTATCCTTGAATGATATAGCAGGACAGCCAATCTGCATACATGCCTTACAGCCTTTACATTTGTCCTGATTAATTGCTATTGCAGGCTTATGGACAGTTCCCTTAATCATTACACATGGTCTTCTGCTTATGATTATAGACGGTTCTTTAGCTGCAAGCTCCTCTGTCACTGCTGTCTCAACTGCTGCGAGGTCGTATGGGTCAACAACTCTTACTCTGTTAAAGCCTAAAGCCCTGCATAATGCTTCAAGATCAACCTTACCTGCCGGCTCTCCTCTTAAGTTCTTACCAGTTGTAGGATTCTGCTGATGTCCTGTCATACCTGTGATTGAGTTATCAAGAATAATTACTGTTGAATTACTCATGTTGTAAGATATATCTGTAATTCCAGTCATTCCTGAATGCATAAATGTTGAATCTCCGATAACACCTACGCTGTTACTCTCACCAGCTTCTCCCATAGCCTTGTTGAAGCCGTGAAGTCCTGAGCATGACGCACCCATGCAGACATTAAGGTCCATTGCATTAAGTGGTGCAACTGCGCCCAATGTATAACAGCCGATATCTCCGTATACCATAATCTTCTTCTTGTGAAGAATGTAGAATATTCCTCTGTGTGGACAGCCGGCACACATAACTGGTGGTCTGCCCGGAATCTGTGCATCAATTGTTGTGTATTCAGGTTCTTCCATTCCCATACATTTCTTAATAAGATTCTGTGAGAATTCTCCGCATATTGGAAATGTATCTTTACCATGAACCTGTATTCCTAACTGCTTGCAGTGGTTCTCAATAATTGGGTCAAGCTCCTCTATTACATAGATTTCGTCCTTGCCCTCTGCGAAATCCTTGATAAGCTTCTCTGGAAGCGGATATACCATACCAAGCTTAAGTACGCTTACCTTATCTCCAAATACTTCCTTAGTATACTGGTATGATGTTGAAGATGTGATTACACCTATTTTCTTGCCATTGACAAGGCTTCCCTCTGCACACTCTTCAACTCTGTTAATTCCACTTGTCTCTGCGTACTGTATAAGGTCAAGTGTTCTCTGCTCAACTCTTACATGTGCATCTCTTGAATTCTTAGTCATCATGACCTTAGTTGGGTCTTTTACATAAGGAACCTGTGCAGGCTCTACTCTTTCCTCAGGACATACAACACTCTGTGAATGTGCAACTCTTGTACACATTTTGATAAATACTGGTGTATTGTATTTCTCTGATATCTCATATGCTTCCTTAACGAAAAGTCTTGATTCTTCTGAATCTGCAGGCTCAAGCATAGGTACTTTGGCTGCAAATGCATAATGTCTTGAATCCTGTTCGTTCTGTGATGAGTGCATTCCCGGATCATCTGCTACACAGATTACAAGTCCTGCGTTAAGTCCCTGATATGATATTGTAAATAACGGGTCTGCTGCCACATTTAAACCAACATGCTTCATTGCACATGCTGCTCTTACTCCACCGAGTGTCGCTCCGTGTGCTGCCTCTAATGCAACCTTTTCATTAGGCGCCCACTCGCAGTATATCTCATCATATTTTGCTGCTTCTTCTGTTATCTCTGTACTTGGTGTTCCTGGATAACTTGATATTACCTTACAGCCTGCTTCATACATTCCTCTTGCAACTGCCTTATTGCCCAGCATTAATTCTCTCATAACAATCTCCATTCTATGTATTCTTATCAGCCTTTATTTTCCTGTTCTACAAGTCTGTCTGCGCCGTACATCTTACGAAGCTTCGGCTTCTCAATCTTTCCTGTAGCATTACGCGGAATATCTGCAAATATAATCTCTTTCGGACGCTTGTATCTTGGAAGCTCCATGCAGAAGTCTTCTATCTCTTCCTTAGTACATGTAACTCCGTCCTTAACTTCTATGATAGCCGCTGTCTTTTCGCCCAGTCTATGATCTGGAAGTCCAATAACAGCTACATCTTTAACTTTATTAAATCTTCTGATGAAGTCCTCTATCTGAACCGGATAAATGTTTTCTCCACCGCTTACGATAACATCTTTCTTTCTGTCTACAAGGAAGTAGAAGCCGTCCTCGTCCTGCATAGCCATATCACCTGTATATAACCAGCCATCCTTAAGAACTTCCTTAGTAGCTTCCTCGTTGCGGTAATAACATGTCATGACACCAGGTCCTTTAACACAGAGTTCTCCGACATCTCCCTGTTTTACTGTATTACCGTCTTCATCAACTATCTTACATTCCCATCTGTAACCCGGAATTCCGATAGCACCAACCTTATTAATATT
>UMIZ01040551.1_pt1 | contig 15845 bp, 9 predicted proteins | sample 1965931 | NCBI WGS metagenome assembly UMIZ01 (sample SAMEA4836137, study PRJEB28245) | human gut metagenome | biome: gut microbiome; material: fecal sample | place: Denmark | collected 2008
AGTACTGGTGGGCTTTGGAGTTGGAGTGTTAGTCGGAACCGGAGTATTTGTTGGCACTGGAGTACTGGTAGGCTTCGGAGTCGGAGTATTGGTCGGCTTTGGAGTCGGAGTTGTGACTCCTTGAGCAGAATCATAGAATTCTACTTGCGCGGTGTAGGATTTCTTTGTAACTCCGTCCGGTGCAGTTAATGTATAAATGACCGGATTGGTAAAATCATGTGGGGTTCCACTCCAAAAGGCAGCCGGAAGGGAAGTACCGTAACTGTAGCCAAAATCAATAGATGGTTTCAGGGCAGTTACATTTGTGCCTTTTGGCAGCCGGAGAATGATCGTGTCCGTTCCAATCTCTCCGATGACATCCTGTTTAAGTTCCGGGTTATCCGAGGCACGCAGTACGAAACTGTAAAATTTTGCTTCACTGGAAGCAAGTACATGTAATACAATTTTTACCGATAAGGTCGCTTTTGTCTGAGTATCCTGAACGGTGTACAGTGACTCGTAAGTGCCGACAGGAGCAGTAACTGTTCCTGAGTAATAGAAATAAGAGTAACTGGAACTGTCAGGTATATTATTTCGGCTCAGTCCGGACGGAAGATTCTCGCTGACAACGGTTGTCTTGTACTCGCCACTGCCGCCGGTTACGTTGCCGGAATAAGCATATTGAGTGTTCTTGGTTCCAGTGCACAGATGAAGCTCTGTATCTGTGATCTGCAGAGGAGCCAGTACACTGAGAGTCGAGGAAACTGCAGTTACAGTTCCATACTGTCCTGGTAATATATCTGTAGCATAAAACAGAAGAGAGCTTCCGCTGTCCGAAGCAGTCATAATATGCTCTTTGTCAATCGCAGTAACATTTGAAGCAGCGCCAAGTGCTATATGAATTCCATAGGTATCCAGAGTATCAGTAGTAATTATTGGAGAAAGGGTTCCATTGCTGTAAACAATCTGAAGCTTTATTCCCGAAAGATCCAGCTTATCTCCGATGGTGTACTGAGTCTTTGATGGCGAAGAAAGAATATTCAGTTTTGTTGGTGTATTTGCTGCAACAGAAATCTTCTGTGTTACTTTTGCACCAAAATAGTCAAAAGTAACTTCTGTATCAGAAGAAGTCAGCGCACGCGTTTTATCATAAGTATATCCGCTGTAAATATAGGCATAGCGACCGCCTATGGTAGCAAAGAAGCTGACACCGGATGGATTGAACAGATCTCCCTCTGTATAGGAAAGTCTGGATGGTTTTGCTGATATCTTGAGACTTGTAATATCACTTGTTTTTGGAGTAACGACAGGAAGTAAATAACTGGTCTGTCGGCCTTTGTATGTTACAGTAATCTGGCAGGTATGTGCCGAGGTATTATCAAAACCGCTGACCATATCCCGCGTAATGGAAACTTCCGTTTTGTTGTTTATAACAAGCGTTCCGAAGCTCCATGGTGTTTCACCAATATAACAGGAGGACGGGGTATATTTTACAGAAAGTGAAGTAATGTCTGAGGAATCGGTTCGAGCCGGGATTCCATCATCAGACATTTTCCAGTCAGCTCCAAAAGACCATCCCTGGTAAGAGGAAGAATCCTTCATCTGTGCATCTGTCAGCAGACCACCGGTTGAAGGTACTGCAGCAGTAGAACCGACCAGATTTCCAGATCCCGTTTTTCCATAACAGTTCAGGATGTGACCATTTAATCCGGTTGAAGAATTTATTACATTTGCAGCTGCAAGACCGCAAATTTGTCCAACAGAAGAGGAACCACCGGAAACTTTAATCTGACCGGCATGCAGACATTCTTTGATCACACCACCCATACCACCGAATTTTTGGGTTTCACCGGCAATACCACCGACATAAAGAGGATAAGAAGTGCCGTTTTTCTGGGTGACAGAGATGATTCCATTGCTGACACACTTTTCTATTGTACCAATATTTAATCCGGCAATACCGCCGACACAGCCTTTCATAGCTGGCATAGACAGATTTATATTCAGGCGGGCCGTACACCCACTGATGATTCCGGCAAGTTCGTTCTGACCGGCAATGCCGCCAAATTCAGGAAAGACCATGGATCCATCGCCACCCATATGTCCGGTGACCGTGCCGGAAACAGAACATTCCTGAATCTTTCCCTGATTATAGTGTGCAATGACACCCTGTACATTCTGGCTGTCATCGTCAAAATCAGCTACAATTCGCAGATTTTCAATGGTTCCGTCATTTTGGGCGATAAGCGGTTTTTTCAATCCGTAAATAGTGTGTGAATTACCATCTAAGTGTCCACTGAAATAATTTACAGAGAAATTAATATTTCCATTTGTCTGAACATCTTTGGTCAGACTGTAATAAGCTCCCGGATGATCCGAGATAAGGTTCAGATCATCGAGAGAAGTGATCTTATATGGATCAGAGGCAGTACCACTACCTTCAGATGGAGCTGCAGAAGTGGTGCGATTCCCGACGATACGGTAAATAATGCTGGAGCTTCCGTTGGCAGGAACCGTGAATTTCTCATTTTTCAGTTTTATAATGACTGCAGAAGCTGCAGGCAGCGTATAGTTCTGGTTACTGTTTCCGGAAAAAACAGGAAATGTTGCAGCCTTTCCGGCGGCAATACGGTCACCAGAGAAACTGTAATTGCCGTAGAGATCGCCGGCAGCGATTGCGGTATAGAAATCAGCCATTAATGTCTTAAATGGAATGCCGGTTACCTGCGTCAGGTATTCTTCACAGGTAAGGGTGGAGGCATCTATCTGGTAAAATTTTGGCAGGACATCCATTGGTTTATAGCTTCCGGCCATACGGTCGATCACATAACGCATAAAAAGATAAGGCATGCCGTAATCCTGCGCCGTATCATCACGGTAGGTCTGATAGATCAGGGAAGAGCCGCTTCGAATAGCGGTACTTCCGGCAATGCCGTTTAACCATCCGCTGGAATCAATGCCACCCCAGAGATAGTCCATGGCAGTCACAGCCAGTCCCTCATTGAGCCACATATATCTGCCGGTATTGGAAAATCTGGTTTTCAGCCAGAGCAGCGCATGCTGTCCTTCGTGTACAAGCAGACCGTTTCTTTTGGACATTTCACCGGAAACATAGGCAGATGCAGAAGGAGTGTTGATATGGATTGCTGTGATGTCTGTGTCGTACATGTACATGCCGCTTGCGGAAGATAAAGTTTCGAGAAGAATTGAAATTTTACCGGAATTATCTTCATATGGGATGTTACCACCGGCCAGAGTATTCAGGATTCGATAAGGTTGTCCGTCATATACACCTGCCATATCCTTTGCGATTGAGGAAGTCTTACCAGCTGCATCGTAACTGGCTTTCATATCTTTATCCATCCAGATATAGCAGTGTTCACCAATGCCGATGCATACATAAGTTTTGCCTGTACTATTTGAATGATAGATATATTTTTCCTGCCCGATGTAGTAACTTGTGGCAGCAGACTGTGCAGCTGCTGCGGAAAGGGAAGATGAAGAAAGAACATTATAATCACTGGTGTCAGAAGCTTTTTTGAGAATCTGGGATGCAGGCAGATTGGCTGCGCTGCTGCCAGTGCTGAGATAAGAAGAGACAGTATCTGTACCATCGTCAAAAACCAGAGTTCCGGTATTTTGAGATGAAGAGGTGTCTGTATTTATAATAACGGCATATTCTCCGGAAACAGTCTGTCCTGGTGAGCCTTCAACAGCATCTGCTGATACAGAAAAACAGCAGAACAGACCTGTGAACAGAAAACCGATTCCCATAGAGAGATGAAAAAATCTTTTCTTTTTCATAGGGTTCCTCCAGTTTTATTTTTCGGTTTTTATTTTACCATCAGACTGGTGTAAAAGCTATTCTTTTCGCAGAAAATGCAATATCATGAAGAAAAGTAAACAGAAACGTAACCTGCCTGTGATTCAGGACAATAATTTGTTCTGCTGGCGATATTGTCTTGGTGACATTCCGTAAATATTACGGAACGCTCTGGAAAAATGAAGCTGGTTTGGATATCCAACCTGAACGCTGATGTCGCCAATGGACAGGCTGGTGCTGGTAAGCAGAGAGGTTGCTTTACTCATTCGATAGCGGATCAGGAAGTCCTGTGGAGACTGTCCGATCATATCTTTGAAAACTTTACCAAAATAGCTTCGGTCAAGATTACAGCGATTTGCCATATCTTCGACTGTGATTGGCAACGTATAATTTTGTTCAATAAAAGAAAGTGCTTCCTGTGCGTAAAATCTTGAAAGCTTTCCGCCCTGAAGTCTTTTTTTATTGGAAGAACCCTGGATAAGGGCATCCATAATAAGATATAACTGACCAATGATCCCAAGTGGGCGGGAATTGTCCGGGTATTGTGTCAGACGCAGCATTTCATCGCGAAGCTTATCTGCTGCTGTATCGGAAATGGGATGAAAGACCGGATGATCGTTGGACAGTCCGGCTTCTTCCATCAGCTCTTTTGCACGCAGTCCATCGAACTCTACCCAGACGTATTCCCATGGGAATTTCTGGTCAGCACTGTAAAGATTGATACGCCCCGGTTCAATGAGAAAGCCGGAATGTGCTTCCATATGGTAAACAGCATTGTCATCTTTTTCTGTAACACTCAGCATTCCTTTGCCGGAAATAATATAGTGAAAAAGATAATGATTACGTACAAATGGACCATAAGAATGCAGCGGTTCACATTTCTCGTAGCCGTACTGATACACGGTCAGGTCAAGAAAACGTTCATCGGAAAATATATGAAAAATAGAATCTGACATGGTTTTTATCATTTCCTCCTACAAAATATAGTAAAATATGCATAAAAACGAGATACAGAAATCGTACAATTTTAACGAAATATCGCTATTTAGTACTATTATATACCATAATGCGTAGTAACATCAACATTATTCTGGAAATAACGCATTATGGTATATTTTGATGTTATCGATCTATGTACGAAGCTTTTCTTTTGGTGTTAGAATCAAATCAAACAGAGATGACCGGTCTGAATCTGAACTGCCAGATGGCAGTGAATAGCTGTAAAGAAGGGAGAAACAAATGGGAAAGCATAAGGTAGGTGCTGTTTTCCTTGCGGGAGTTCTGGCAATGGGAACAGTTATGACAGGATGCTCCGGAAAGGACGAAACAGAGGGCAAAACTGTAATTGAAATGGTACAGTATAAACCGGAGGCGGTAGATATTTTTGAACAGTTTCAGGATGAGTTCAATGCGACACATGATGATATTTATTTAAAGATTGATTCACCGAACGATGCAATGACAATCCTGAAAACAAGATTTATCCGCGAGGATAATCCGGATATCATCGGAATTGGCGGGGATATTAATTATTCCAATTTTCTGGATGCAGACATGCTGATGGATATTTCTGATTTTGAAGGACTGAACGATATTAAAGAGAAATATCTTGAGATGAACAAAGATCTGGAATATGTGCCGAAAGATGGTGTTTATGCCGTTCCGTATATGGCAAATGCAGCTGGAATTCTTTTTAACCGGGATATGTTTGAAGAACATGGCTGGGAGGTTCCGACCACATGGACAGAATTTACGAATCTTTGTGATCAGATCCAGTCAGAAGGAATCCAGCCATTATATTTTGGTTTTAAGGATACATGGACTACACTGGCACCGTGGAATGCAATTGCAGTAAGTCTGTGCGATTCTGATCTGACTTATCAGGTAAACAGTGGAAAAACAACTTTTGCAGAAAATTACAGAGAAGTGGCAGAAAAGGAAAAAGCGCTTCTTACATATGGACAGAAAGATCCGGTGTCTCAGGGATATAACGATGCCTGCACTGCATTCGCAAGAGGAGCATCTGCGATGTTTACAATTGGAAGCTATGCGATTTCTCAGATCAAATCTGTAAATCCGGATATGAATATTGGTTCTTTTGTATTTCCGGCAAATGAAGATGCGGATAAAAATGTGCTGAATTCCGGAAATGATCTGATGTTCTGCGTGATGAAAGATTGTAAAAATAAAGAGGCAGCTTATGAAGTGCTCAGTTATATGCTCGAAGATGAAAATGTCAAAAAATATCTGAATGCACAGAGCGCTGTTCCATGTAAAAAAGGTGATTTTGAGATTACTCCGGAGCTGGAAGAAATGCGTGATTATATCGAAAACGGTATTGTAGCGGATTATCAGGACCATCATTACCCGAGCGAAATGTCAGTAGATGCAATGATCCAGACATATCTGATGGATGACAGTGCTGATGCGACAGATACATTTATGAAACGATTTGACAAAGAATGGATTCGCTACAACAGAGATGTCGTGGCAAAAGTAAAAGCATATGAGGAGGGTAATGATCATGAATAAAAAACATGGTGCGTGGAGCAAAAATGAAAAGATATTTCTTGGCCTGCTGGCACCGATTCTGGTTCTTTTCTTCTGCTTTAATACATTACCGCTGATCAAAGGTTTTTATTACGGACTTACAAACTTCCGCGGATATGGAAGTTATGATTTTGTAGGACTGCGGAACTTTGTAGAAATTTTCCAGGATTCCCGTGTGGGTCACTCATATCTGTTTACATTTAAATATGCACTGGTTATGACAATTGTGGTCAATCTCCTCAGCCTGATCCTGGCACTGGGACTGAACAGCAAGATCCGTGGAAAAAATGCACTCAGAGGAATCTATTTTGTACCAAATATTCTGGGAGGTCTGGTTGTCGGTTATATCTTCAGCTTCATTTTTACCTATATTCTGCCGACGATCGGAGAAGTAACAGGAATTGATTTCCTGAAAACAAGTCTCCTTGGAAGTACAAAATGGGCATGGATCGCAATTGTGATCGTCGGAGCATGGCAGGGAATAGCGATGAATACGATCATTTATATTTCCGGTCTGCAGACTGTTCCGGAAGAAGTTTATGAGGCATGTATGCTGGATGGAGCATCCGGATGGAAGAAATTTAAAAGCATTACACTTCCGCTGATCATGCCATTTGTAACAATCAACCTTGTTCTTTGTATGAAAAATGCACTGATGGTATTTGACCAGATCATGTCTTTGACAAAAGGTGGCCCGTCACAGAGCACAGAGTCCATTTCTTATCTGATCTATAACAATGGTATGAGTGGAGGACAGTTTGGTTTCCAGAGTGCGAATGCATTTGTATTCTTTATTGTGATCGTTGCGATATCACTGTTTCAGATGAAATTCCTGGGAAGTAAGGAGGAGCAGTTATAATGAGCAGAACAAAGAAAAAAGAAGGCGCTGTTCGTGGTAAGACTACAAACAGGATTATTAATATTTTACTGGTACTTGGCTGCCTGACGGTTTTATTTCCACTGTATATGACAGTGATCATTGCATTTAAGAAGCCATCGGAAATGACAAATGATGTAGCTGGTGCACTGGCATTCCCACAGAAATGGAGTTTTGAAAACTTTGCAGAGGCAATGCGTGTAACTGATTTCTGGCATTCTCTTGGAAATAGTCTTCTTATTACCGGGGTAACTGTGGTATTATGTATATTAATACATTCACTTGCCGGTTATCTGATCGGAAGAAAGATGAAGCAGCGTAAGATATTTAAGATTTCTTACTATTACATTGTAAGTGGTATGTTTGTACCGTTTGCGGTTCTTATGATGCCGCTGGTAAAAGAAACTGCACAGCTGGGAATCGCAAACCGCTTTGGTGTTATTGTATTGTATGTTGTGTTTTTTATGCCGATGAATGTACTGCTTTATTCCGGATATCTGAATAATATCCCGATGGCACTGGAAGAGGCTGCCTGTGTGGATGGAGCCGGAGTATGGCAGACTTACTGGAAGATTATTTTTCCAAATATGAAACCGATGCATGCAACAGTAGCAGTTCTCACAGCAATGAGTACCTGGAATGACGTTATGACTCCACTGGTCATCATGTCCGGTACAGATCAGAACACACTGCCGCTGGCACAGTTGAATTTCCAGACGCAGTTTGGAACTAATTATAACCTGGCATTTGCATCTTATCTCCTGGCACTTTTACCAATTCTGATCTTCTATATCATTTGCCAGAAGCAGATTATCAATGGTGTTGTAAACGGAGCAGTAAAATAATTCTTAAAAAAGACAGAAAGGGAAAACGACAATGGCTATCAATATAAAGAATCAGATTTTTACTCTTCATACAAAAAACAGTACTTATCAGATGAAAGTGGACGAGCAGAATATGCTTATTCACACTTATTACGGAAACCGTACGGATGATACGGACTGTTCCTATCTGATTCGTATGGCAGACCGTGGATTCAGCGGAAATATCCCGGGGACTGACAGAGAGCGTGTATATTCTCTGGATTTTCTTCCGCAGGAGTTTCCGGTATATGGCGACGGAGATTATCGTGTAGACTGTCTGAAAGCAGACCTTGGAAGCGGTGTACAGGACGGGATGTTTTTCTTTGACAGCTATCAGGTAAGAGAAGGAAAATATAACATTCCGGGGCTTCCGGCATTCTTTTCTTCTGAGAAATCAGAAGGAGAGACACTGGAGATCGTTCTGAAAGATGCTGTTGAAGAAGTCTATGTACATCTTCTTTATGGAGTCTTTGAAGAGCTGGATATCATTACAAGAGCAGCAGTAGTCGAAAACCGTACAGAGGGTGATATCCAGATTTCCAGAATTATGAGTGCGTGTCTGGATCTTGGAATGGGAAAATATGATCTGATTCATTTTTATGGAAAACATGCCGGTGAGCGTCAGATGGAAAGAAACAGTCTGCCACACGGCATCACGGAGCTTCGCAGTACCCGTGGAACTTCCAGTCACCAGCATAATCCTTTTGTGATTCTTGCGGATAAAGACACTACAGAGAGTACTGGTGAGTGCTACAGTGCATTTTTTCTGTACAGTGGCGGTTTTCATGCACAGGCAGAAGTAGATCAGTTTAATCAGACAAGACTGGTCATTGGAATTGATGACTATGATTTTTCCTGGAAACTAAAAAAGGGTGAAAGCTTCAGCACACCTGAGGTATGTCTGACATACAGTGCAGATGGATTTTCAAAGCTGTCCCAGACTCTGCATCAGGCAATCGTGTCGAATCTGATCCGCAGCTGCTGGAAAGACAGAGTGCGCCCGATTCTGGTAAATAACTGGGAAGCAACCTATTTTGATTTTAACAAAGACAATCTGATTGCAATTGCAAAAGAAGCGGCAGAACTGAATCTGGATATGCTGGTACTGGATGATGGATGGTTTGGAAAAAGGGATGATGATTTCTCCGGTCTTGGCGACTGGTTTGTAAATGAGAAAAAGCTGTGCGGAACCCTTTCTGAGCTGGTGAAAGAAGTACATGATATGGGACTTTCTTTCGGGCTTTGGTTTGAGCCGGAGATGATCTCTGAGGACAGTGATCTGTATCGGGCACATCCGGACTGGGCACTGGTCATACCGGGAAGACAGCCGATCAGAAGTCGTTCCCAGCTGGTATTGGATATGTCCAGAGAAGATGTGACAGATTATCTGACAGAGCGGATCTGTGATATTGTAGAGAAAGCGGATATCCAGTATATCAAATGGGATATGAACCGTTCACTTATGGCTGCTTACAGTGCGAAGCTTCCACGTGACCGTCAGGGGGAACTGAGACATCGTTATGTGCTTGGCCTTTATAAAGTACTGGAAGCTGTGACTCAGAGATTCCCGGAACTTCTGCTGGAAGGATGCAGTGGCGGCGGTGGACGGTTTGATGCAGGTATGTTGTATTACTGTCCGCAGATCTGGTGTAGCGATAATACGGATGCGATTGAAAGACTGCGTATTCAGTACGGTACTTCCTTTGGCTATCCGATGTCTTCTGTTTCCGCACACGTATCGGTTTGCCCGAATCATCAGAATCATCGCGTGACACCATTCAAGACAAGAGGAATCTGTGCAATGCAGGGAACATTTGGATATGAACTGGATCTCAGTAAGATGACTGATGAAGAAAAGAAGATGGCGGGAGAACAGATTGCGTTCTTCAAAGAACATGGAAGACTGTTCCAGTTCGGAGATTATTACAGACTGACTTCACCATTTGAAAACAGAGACTATACTGTATGGGAATATGCGGCACAGGATGGCAGTGAGGCCTGCATGTCTGTCGTTTATACAGATATGTATGCAAATGCAGCATCTGAGATCGTGAAATGGAAAGGGCTGGATCCGAAAAAGGTTTATCAGATGCAGCTGGATGGAGAAGACGCTGGAAACTTCTCCGGCGCGGCGTTGATGCATGCCGGAATCCTGCTTCCATTACCAGAGCAAAATTATGATGCATTCCAGATTTATCTGAAGGCAGAATAGAATAAAGAGAAATTACAGAGAAAGCTCCTATGGTGTCGAAAGGCATTGTAGGGGCTTTTTTTATTTAGGAAACCACGAAATTGTGAATAATATACAAAAATAATTTGATAAAACCATACATAATGCATGAAATGAAAAAAGTATATTTACAAAGTAAAAAATGAATGGTAATATAAAGAAAAATAAACAATGTGAAACCGGTTAACATATGGAGAAAAGTTATAATACGAAGGGAGAACAAAATGAAGAAAAAGGTAATTGCACTTGTATTAACAGCATGTATGGTGCCAGTTGTCAGCGTTGGCAGTGGGGTGGATGTAATGGCTGCCAAGGGAGATTCCGGAGATAAAATTACATTAAACTGGCAGAGCTATGATAGCTATGACAAATATCAGAAAGTTATCGAAGCTTTTGAAAAGGAAAATCCGGATATTGAAATCAATTTTGAAGAAGTATCCGATTATGCAACTAAAATTCTGACAGAAGCTACAGCAGGTGACCTTCCGGATCTTATCAACTGTAATACAGGGACTACGCAGATTCTTGCAAATGCCGGGGCATTACAGAAATTCGATGTAGATGCGCTGAAGGCAGATACAGAATACAAATTTGATGACTTCTGGGATGCCGCAGAAAGATATTGTACATATGATGGTGACTGGTATTCACTCCCACTTGATGGAGGAAATTACGGCTGGGTTTATAATGTTGATATGTTTGACAAGTGCGGAATTGAAGTTCCGGAAGATGGATTTACATGGGATGAATTTACAGAGGCATGTAAAACATTGATGGAACACAAAGATGAACTTGGAATTGAATATCCGACAATTATTAATGATATGTCTTCTGCAATTGATACTATGTATCCATGGATTACAGAGGCTGGTGGAAGCTACCTGAATGATGATGGAACCTGTGGATGGAATTCAGATGAAGCCGTTACGGCTTTCGAATATGTCAAGAGTCTTGTAGATGAAGGTTATGTGCCTGCAATAGAAAAATTGGGAGACGGTTATGATGCACTGATCACAAAATTTAATGCGGGTCAGATTGCTATGTGCCGTGTGGCTCTCTGGAATTCCACATATCTTCAGGACGATGTAAACTGGAAAGCGATGAATGCACCGCGTGCGAATGATGGTACACAGGCAGAAGTACTTTTCCTGAATGGTATTGGTATTTCAAGTAGTTGCGAAAATCCGGAAGCGGCAGAAAAATTCATTAAATATTTGACCAGCGAAGAAGGTCTTGCATTATATCTTGAAGATAATACATCTCCACAGATTGCAGTAAGACAGTCTCAAGCAGATCTTTCCGTATCTATGTTTGACGAAAGTCATGATATGAAATTATTTAATACAGGACTGGAGTATGCAGGATATATTGATCTTACAGAAACATTTGCAGATCAGCAGACAATCATTGGACAGTGTTTTGATGAAATCTGGCATAATGATGCAGATATCAAGAGTACACTGGATGGCATGGTAGATCAGTTAAATAGTTTACTTGCTCAGTAACTGAAAACAAAAGGATGATATGGAAAATATTCCGTATCATCCTTTGAATTTAACAGGAGGGATTCATGTGAGTAACACAAAAACAGTAGTAAAACGTAAAAGAGGAGACTGGCAGATCGCTGTTTTGTTTCTGCTGCCGTCCCTGATTTTGTTGGGATTGTTTGTATTCTGGCCAATGATAGATTCCATCCGTATGTCATTTTATGACTGGAATCCATTAAAAGGTAAGATATTTACAGGATTGGAAAATTATCAGAATCTGCTAAAAGATAAACTTTGGTGGACAAGTCTGGGGAACACGATCAAATATATCCTGATGAATGTTCCACCGATCGTCATATTTTCCATCATCATGTGCGAACTTGTGTTGTTTGCAAATAATAAAAGTAAAGTTATTTCGAAATTTATCAGAGGCAGTTTCTTTTTACCATGTGCACTTTCTCTGGTTGCAACTGGTGTTGCATGGAGATATCTGATGGGAACGAATTATGGTGTTATCAATAATTTCTTGAGTGCATTGGGCCTTGAAAAAGTTGGTTGGCTGACAGATGGAAAGATTGCACTGGGTTCTATGGCAATCGTAACAATCTGGAGATGGGCAGGATATTACATGGTTATGGTTGTTGCTGGACGTCTGGAAATTTCGCAGGAATTTTTTGAAGCGGCAGATTTGGACGGCGCAAATGCATGGCACAAATTTGTTTATATTACATTGCCTCAGCTGAAACCAGTTCTTACATATATTATTCTCATGTGCGTAATCGGTACTTTCCAGGAATTTGATCTTGTTTATACGATGACAAATGGTGGACCTGGAACAAGTACGTATTTAACTGGTCTGACATTATATAAGACTGCTTTTTCATCTTTGAAAATGGGATATTCCTGTACAATGGCAGTATTTATCTTTATTCTTTCGATTATTATTTCGGTTGTACAGTTGAAGCTGACAAGTGACAAAGACTGAGAAGGGAGAAGAGACTATGTCCAGAAAATTAAGAAAGAAAATTCTGGGAGACAGTTTAATCTGGGTAGTTATAGCTGCATTTGTAGTGATCATGCTGTTTCCATTTGTTTATATATTATCTACTGCATTAAAATCAGATACAGATCTTGCGACAAGTGTAGGAAGGATCTTACCGAAAGCGGTACAGTGGGAGAATTTTACAAAAGCATGGCAGCTGCTGGATTTTCCTAAGTGCTTTTTCAATTCATTTATTGTTGCGATAGCAGTGACTGCACTTACTATTTTTCTTTGTAGTTTAGCTGCATATGTATTTACGAGACTTGAGTTCAAAGGCAGAAATATTGTTTTTATTCTTTATCTGTCAACGATGATGATTCCGATTACAGTAAGATTGATTCCTTCTTATAATTTATGTAGAAATCTCAACATGCTGGATACATATATGGGAATGATACTTCCGCAGGTAGCATGGTCCATTCCGTTTGGAACATTTCTTATGCGTCAGTTTTACATGGGAATACCAAAGCAGCTGGATGAAGCAGCAAAAATTGATGGAGCAAGTCATTTCCAGATATTCTGGAAGATCTTACTGCCAAATACGAAATCAAGTATGACAACATTAGGAATCTATACATTTATTTCCGCATGGAATAATCTGATCTGGATGTTGTTATCCGTTAGAAGTGAAAGCAAATGGACAGTAACATTGGGAATAAGCTCAATCTGTGGTGCATCTGTAATCAAACAGCCGACATGGAATCTGATCATGGGTGTTATCGTGATTGGAATGATTCCTGTTCTGATTCTGTTCTTTGCATTCCAGAAATATTTTATGCAGTCTGTAGCTGCAACCGGCATTAAATAATAAAAGGAGATCAGTTATGAAAGGTTTAGTGGTAACAAAAGATAACAAACTGTATCTGGAAGAAAATCTTCCGATTCCGGAGATTGGAGATTATGAAGCACTGGTAAAAAATGAATGTTGTATGATCTGCAATGGAACGGATCTGGGAGTTATTGGAGGAAAGGTCAGAGAAGTAACGAGATATCCAGCGGTGTTAGGACACGAAGATGCAGGAAGAGTTGTTAAAATTGGTAAAAAAGTTACTTCTTTTAAAGTGGGAGACCTTGTAGTCAGGGCAGGACAGCCGGACAATGATAAATTTTCCAGTGCTTGGGGCGGATTTGCTGAATACGGAATTGTAAAAGACTATAAAGCTGCTATGGAAGACCAGGCCGATGTAAAAGACATTAATCTTGGAATTACACAGCAGGTGTGTCCGGAAGGAATGCAGGCAGAAGCTGCTTCTATGTTGATAACTTTAAAGGAAACATACAGTGCATTAAAAAGAATTGGCGTTGAAGATAAAAAGAAGATGGTCATACTCGGAGACGGACCGGTTGCGCTTGCTTTTCTAAGCTGTGCAAAACTGATGGGAATTCAGGAGATTTATGTCCTGGGAAATCACAGAGACAAGTTGGAAACAGCAGAAAAAATGGGAGTAGCAGGTATATTTCTTAATAAAGATGAAAAAGAAAAGAAAAAAGCTTCTGATCTGTTTAACAGAAAGATCGATATCTGTATAGATACGATTGGATCAAATCAGACGATCACACAGTGTCTGGACTATATTAAAGAGACAGGGACAATTGCTGTATATGGCTTAAAAAGCGGAGAAAATCTGGATGTACCATTACCGGAACTCAGAAATTTTAATATTCAGTATATACAGTGGCCGGTTCCTGAGGTAGAAGCTGAAGTACATAAGCCAGTTTGTGATGCAATCATGGACGGGAAAATAGACATTGATTTATTTGTGACACACAGATTTTCAATAGATGATTACGAAAAAGGATTTCAGGCAGTGAAAGACAGAACTGCATTGAAGGTAGTTTTAAATTTTTAAGGCAGCTCAGGAGGAAAGCATGATGGCAGGTTATCGATTCAATAAAGAAGAATATTTTAAAGAGACCAAAGCTGTATATTCTAATTATCCAACAGATGTTTCAAGAATGGAAAAAGAACTGGATCGCCTTCAGAAAGAAAATCCAAAGGCAAGTTCTTTTCAGAAAAAAACATGGATTTACAGAACAGCAGCCAGGGATGCTGAGGTGATTCTTTTTCCATCCAGTCCGTTTTATGCAGAAATTGATACAGGAAGAGAGCAGAACAGTGTTACTGCATCATTTCCACCGCAGCCAGGCATAGGATGCTGGTTAATGAAACAATATCCAGATTTCGTAGATGGATATGGAGAATGGAGTGGATACTACGGAAAATATGGTGTCATGAACGGACCACAGTTTATGGATGCGGCACATCATTATGCAAATTGCGAGACTATATTGAAATATGGCTTATCCGGAATAATCAGACATGCAAGGATGCGCCTGGAAGAGAAAGATCTTACAGATCATCAGCAGGATTTTTTAAAATGCATGATTGACGTATGCCGCAGCCTGCAGAGAATCTCTGAGAGATTTGCCGAAAAAGCAGAGGAAATGCTGAAAACAGAACACGATGAGGAACATGTAAAGGCACTTAAAATGATTGCTGTTACAGCACGCCGAATTCCATCTGAACCGGCTGAAACATTTTATGAAGCGATGTGTGCAATCTGGTTTACGCGTGAGATGTGCAACGCGCTGGATGGACTTGGATTTGCTGTGATTGGACATCTGGACAGAATTCTGATCAGTTATTATGAAAGAGATCTGAAAAACAATCGAATAACGCCAGATGAGGCACAGGAACTGATTGACTGTTTTGTATCGATGACAGATGCAAGATGGAATCTTGAGACAGATCTTCCAGGAGGCACAAATGCAGATATTATCATAGGTGGATGCGATAAAAATGGTGATATTGTTTATAATGACATAAGCAGGATGATCATAAACAGTTATAAAAAATATCATTTCGCAAATCCGAAACTACAGGTGAGAATATCGGCAAAACATCCAGATGAATTTCTGCTGCAGGTAGGCGAGCTGGCAGGAATGGGGCTAAATGTGCTGTCCATCTTTAATGATGATGTTATAATTCCTGCA
>UMIZ01058720.1_pt1 | contig 15831 bp, 7 predicted proteins | sample 1965931 | NCBI WGS metagenome assembly UMIZ01 (sample SAMEA4836137, study PRJEB28245) | human gut metagenome | biome: gut microbiome; material: fecal sample | place: Denmark | collected 2008
GCTCATGGTGAGGATAATTGGCAAAATATAAAGACCTTGTATTCTAAGGTAGGCACGATGATCTATAACAAGGAATCTCGTGACTGTATTGTAAGAATAGGTGAATAGATTTTTCTTCATAATATAAACACATCGGCTCTCTTGTTCGTGAGGATAGGAGAGTTTTTTTTATTTTTTTTTAATCCTTCACTTATGACATATTTGATCTTTTATTGCGTGGGAATAATCTAGCTTTGCCGAAAACTAGGATCATGATAACTTTAAATGATGTAAATAACGAACTCCATGTCCGGTTATATATACTGGAGGTGCTTAAGGATTATATAAGAGATGATGATTTCGATGGCCTTGTAGATAAGGCGTTGGATTTTGTCATGGAAGGCGTTTCTATGCCTAAGGCTCCGACCAAGGATACCACCATGAGTGACATATCAAAGAGCGTTTTGGCCTTGGTAGCGGGTGCTGGATTAGATGAGAGGTTAAGCAAAAGCTCTTTAGAGTTAGCTTACGATAGGTGTAAGATGAGGTACGTATTCGATCCTCGAAATCGGGATATACACGGTGTGATCGTAGGTTATTCCAATGACTTTAATAGTCTGGTAGCTGTGTGTGATGAGGGATCGAAGAAAGGAGTGGACAAAGGATCTACTGATTTTGTGGATGTCAATGAGAGATACGTGACTAATGGTTTCTTTTACATATCTGTAGAGGACGCCGACAAGCAATCAAGCTACATGGGGAAAAATCTATAATTATTATGTTTTTGTATTTTCATTAAGGGTAAACGTTGCAAAGTGTTTAGTCTTCCTCCTGACTTGTGAAAGTTAGGGGGATTTTTTATATTCGCGTGATTTGAATATTTTCGCATAATACGTATGGTTTTTACTTAGATCCGGCGTGTAAGTGATTATCCGTCGGATTTGTTATCTTTGCGAAAAACATAACATCGTGCAGAACAATTCTAACATAGCGGTTCCCGACTCCGGGATGAACAGGGATAAGCATCCACAGGATCTATCCCCGTCTGAGTACAGCTTTGCCTTGAACGCTACCATAGAGGGTGACGATGGAAGCCAGCTTAAGATCCAGAACGAGCCTAGCACCCTTTTATGTAAGCGATTTGATGGCTATAAGGTTATTGGGTATAAGAATGATATAGCTGGTGATAACACTTATTTCTTTCTCGTGAATCCTGATAACAATACCTCTAAGATCACGTTCATGAGGTCATTGGATTATGTCAAGACCGTAGAGGATCAATTAGCGGGATCAGGGAAAGATATTCATCGTATCCTTGGCGAGAGGCTTGAGGAGTCGGATGGTCGTTTCGATGAGATATGTGATTTGATGGAGGTGTTGATAGAGGATGGGGCCGATGATCCTTGTCTTAATTTCTCCATTCATCATCCTATCTTCGATATAGAGATCAAGGATGAGAAGTGTGGTAAGGTTATATACTGGACTGATGGATATAACCCCCAGCGATATGTTATGGTTGACAAGGCTCTTAATCCAGATGAGGATGGTGATTTTTGGTATCATTATCATGGGTATAAGACATGTGGGGATGACAAGCCAATAGAGAGGTGTAGGCTGGCCTGCGAGAAGCTGCTGGTGTTCCCGTTGCTGACGGCCCCGTGCGTGGAGCCTGAGGTCGTGGAGTTCGGGGGGAGCCTGCGTGCCGGGACCTACCAGTTCTGCGTGGCGTTGTGCGATGAGTTCGGGATTGAGAAGACTGGATATTGCTCATTGACCAACCCAATCATGTTATTCGATCGTCAAGATATGGTTATCCGCGATGGTTTATGGGGTAAGTCAACCAACATGGGTATCCGCCTTACCGTGTCCAATATAGATAAGCAGGTATCTCATTATAAGATAGGTGTTATACAGAACACGGTTGGGTTTAATGGTGAGCAAAGCCCGGTTCTTGAGTATTTCATAGAAGGTATACATCCGATAACGGAAAGGACTATCTATTATCTTACGGATCAGTATAGCGAGCGTACGACAATGGAGAAGCTGTCCAAGGAGATACCGGTATATAAGACGGCTAGAGGAATGACCTCCGTAGGTAATCGTCTTCTTCAATATGGTTTGACTGTTGAGAATGAATGGAATTTACAGCCGGTAGTTAACTTCTTGGGACATTTTGTTAAATGGCAGACATCCATAGCCACTGAGAATCTATATAAGGATGGGGTAGCTTGCTCTAAATACGCTTCATTTATGCGTGATGAGGTATATCCGTTGGGTATAAGATTCTTTACCAACACGGGATACAGGACGGCTAGATTCCCGCTTATTCCTCGTCCGGCTACAAGGGAAGAGATGGAGGTCATCGTTGATGAGGACGGCAACTCTGATGACTTGTCGGCGTCTTCGGTATTGGAGAACAACCCGCAATGCGCCGGGAACAGCCGCCGTTATCTTTGGCAGTTTAAGAATACGGCCAAGGTTATAAACGATCCGTCTTGGGGATTTGATGATTTTGGGGGAGAGTGCAAGAATCAATTAGATGTTAAGCAACTCAGGTATGTAGAACAGGAATATGCCACGGTAGGAGAGACTCAATTCGTTATTAATACGATTGGAGAAGATGTTACGGTAGATGATGCTATTGATTATATCGCTGATAATATAGAGAACTTGTGTGATATCATAGAATCTAATGTAGGTATTACTGACGAGTTATGCGCTGCTATATCATTGCCAGAGGATCAAGACGGTATAAAGGCTCCCGATTTCCCTAGTGGATGTGATGATATCGAGAGGATAGAGACCAGGACTATATTGGATAAAAACTCTTTGGTGGATTCTAGGATTGATTTTACGTATAAGCTGGCTAGTGATTATACGGAGACCGAGCCTACCACCTTAATACAAAGTAATGCCGAGTCACAAAGGAAGTTTTCTGTATTGTGTGATTTTGATAATTATTCCAGTGGAGACAAAAATATCATAGATCTGGTTCAGGAATGGCTGGATGGTCAGGATGAGGATAAATTCCCGTCTGATATAGACTCCTCCGCCCTGGTCTTGTGTCAGGATATGTCTAATGTCCGGCAGTTATATGATGAGGGTATATGTACTAATGGGTGTTCGGTAGGTGATCCTCACGTGAATCCTACTATTAACGATGTTCAACTACCCACGTTCCAAGGGGGTAGGTCATTGGGTAAATGTACGTTCTTATTCCAAGGCGATGGATGGGAAGGCAAGAAGCATACCGAGACTATGCTTGATATATTGATGGATTCAATGAAAAAGTACTTCCCTCAATATGAGAGTCAGTTTGGTATTGAGAACGCCATGTGTCTTTTTGGTGATGGTGATAACTCTAAGTTCAATACCGGTATATCTACTGATTGGGAAGATCGTGTGTCTGTGCAGAATGATATTGACGCCAAGACCAATTGGTTCGGTAGAAGCAACTTGACTTATTTCAAGTTCTATCCACATGTATCCTCATACGCTAGATGGGTAGAGTTGGATTACGAAAAATACGTAAGCGGTTTATCCGATCCTGATAACGGTATTATGTATATAGAGATGATGGGTAACTATAATTATCCGATCGGTGACTCATCATCATACGGCAAGGTTCGTATAACGTTTTTCTCGGACAAGGAAGGTACCGTGGCTCCTAATCCTTTGGCTAATGATGCCAAGAAAGGTGTTATAGTGAATTACGTGGATCATAAGATATTTATGATGCCAAAGTACTTGTTCTGGAATGATGACAAGACCACTTTCCATAAGATATATGTTTGCATCGAGCCTGCGGTATGCGTGTTCTTCACCGGTTTCGCCATGAGGCAGGATATGAAGGAGCTTGCCGGATTCTATACGGCCGGCACCGCCATCTTCCCCGCCCCGTTCTGTTTTGGCATTCGGCCACTGGAGGTGAAATACGTATTCTTCTTCACAAAAGAATTGAAATTAAGGAGATTCGTTACCTATGAGGCGAAATGTATCTCATGTGGGGATAAACCCGCTGACTGCGCTCCCAGACCATATCAGTACGGTAATTTCGGATATTGGGAGTCTACCAATAATTACCCGGCTAATTTTGAGTTGTATGATTCAAGTAAGATCGGGATATCATCGGGAGGATCAAAGAGGAAGGACATAATAGATTCTTTGACGAAATACTATGGGTCTCCTAAATCAGTTGGGGGTAAGTCTTATTTCACCGGTAATGGGGGTAACGCTGAGTACCCAAATACGTCAACCACGTTTTGTCAGAGACCTATACGTCATTACAAGTTCCCGGATAACTCTGTCGCTCCTTTTATGGGTAATCCGTCTCAACTGACCGGTCAATATGGAGTTGACTCCTATATTTATCCTATGGGGGTGATGCTTGATGACGATATCGTTAATGAGTTTCTGGATATAGCGGTAGAGAACGGTCTTATAGATAAGGCTAGAAGAGATTCTATAATAGGATATGAGTTGTATAGGGGCGATAGGACGTTGGATAAGAGCGTTATCGGGACCGGTCTTGCTTATGATATGTTTAAGTACGATGATCCAGACGGATCGGCTAACCTTTATCCTAATTACCCTTACAACGATTTGTCTGATGATATGTATATCTATAAGGATATTAATCGTGAGAAATTTATAACGCATCCGTTTAATAGGAGGGGTAATATCTGGTATTCATTCTTAAGCCCTGATATTGCCTTTAACAAGCCTGACGCTCCCACCGAGTGCCTTGTTGATGGTTATCAATTAGGTAAATCCTCCGGTATATTCAGGGAAGTGGAGGATCACCCTAAATGGACGATATTAGGGAGTAAGGCTTACAGTATGGCAACATCATTGGCTACGGTGGAGGCTATGGCTAATTTAATATCCGCTATAGCTGAGTATACATATCAGTCGGCTTCACAGCAATATGTCGGTGGAGGCGTGTTCTTTTTAGCCAACCCTGTCGGCATAGCGCTGACGGCTATCCGTCTGGCTACGGGTATCGCCAAGGCCACAGCCCAGTCCGTGGTGGATATAGGCAAGTACAGGTATCAGTGGTTAACGGCATTGATAGATAGGGGACCTAGACGGAACTATGCTTATTATTATACTTCTGTCGCTCATTATAATCTATTTTACCAAAAAACAGGGGCATCAGAGTTGCGTGGATTATCTACGGCTAAGTATATTAAAAGCGGATTGTATCCGGTAACGGATATCTCATCACAAGGGAAAGTAGTAGGCGGTAAGCCTATAGTTGTAAATAATCTCGATCGTGAGCATTCGTTGTTCATGTCATTTGGTATGGATAAGTATATGCTTGAATATCCGGAGTTGGTTTCAAGTTATGATACCAGCCGTATTCAGGATGAGTGTAATATTCGTAACGATGAGGTGGCTGGTATGACGCCTCATTTTATGACACGTGAATCTTTTGTGTCTTGCCCTTATATGAGGATAAAGAAATATTCTCCGGCTCAATACGGGCAGATAGAGGATATCAGATGGGTATCGTTAGGTGGTTGCGGGTTGATGGATGAGGATAAGCGTAAACCTGTTTTTGGAGGTGATGTGTTTATATCCAGATTCTCGCTTAAAAGAAAAATGCCTATGTTTTACTTGACCCAGTTTGGCCAGGGAGATATGATACCATTCCCTTATTATGACTATAGGAATATCGGGTATCCACGTTATTTTGTTAATTATGATACCGGGGAGGATTATCTTAATAAGACTGACACAGATACTGGATCGCTATATTCGTTCCCTAGCCGTAAGAGTGCTTATGAGATGGCTTGCAAGACCGGGGATATGTATCTTAGTGGTCGTTTCTTTCTGTATTTTTACGGCATACCTCAGTTTCTAGTGGAGTCTGAGATTAATTGTAATTTCCGTATAGCTGGACCTGAGCCTTATGAGGGATTCTATCCAGAAGTAGGGGATTATATATCATGGACCCAAGAGCGTAATGTCCCTATATCAAGGGATAATGTGTTTAAGATGAGTCCTGTGTATAAGAATCGTTTTACGCTAGGCGGAAGGTCATTACCAGAGACGTATGATAGCAATTTTTGGGACTGCGCTTACCAAAGACCCAACGGCGTCATATGGAGCACCGCCGACGTGTCGGAGAACGGCATGACCGATCCTTGGCTGTCGTACAAGCCTATGGATTACCATGAGTTCAAGACATCTTTCGGGAAACTTATAAGCATGAAAGGGATAGAGTCGGATCAGATACTGGCTCGTTTTGAGAATCAGGTAGGGTTGTACAATGCCATAGACGTGTTGGCGGAGAGAATATCCCCGGAGAGTAGCGAGCTAGGGACAGGTGGGCTTTTCGCCTCTCGTGGCATTGAGTATAATAATACGACGTTAGGATATTCCGGGACCCAGAGTCGGGATATGATCAGTTGCGAGTTTGGGCATTTTTGGGTCGATTTAAGGCGTGGTCAGGTGTTTAAGGTAGATTCTAATGGTAGGAATCTTACGGAGGTCACACCGGGGCTTAGAAACTGGTTTAAGGAGCATCTTCAGATGAAGATCATCCGTAGCCGGATATATAACGCTGATACGGACGCTGAGTTGTCTTATTATGATATTGATAACAAGTTTTTTGGTATAGGGTTGTCCATGGGTTGGGATAATAGGTTTAAGAGGGTTCTGATAACCAAGAAAGATTATATACCGGTAGGGAATCCGAGCGAGTACCAATTCCGTGGCGGCCGGTTCTACAGGAACGGACAGGCGGTGGAGTTGCAGGACACCAGCCATTTCACGGACGTCTCGTTCACCGTTGGGTATAACTGCCTGAAGGGTGAGTGGAAATCATATTTATCCTACACCCCTGATTATTATATCGAGCACCAGCATTATTTCCAGTCCGGAAAGAACTACTCAAGTGAAAGTCAGGAGATAGGTTTATGGTCTCATGGTTTGACCAACCAATCGTATCAAGTATTTTATGGTAAGCTATATCCGTTTGTTATAGAGGTTCCGGTACGTGAGCAGTACGTGAATAAGATCCTCACCAACTACCAATATCGGATGGATGCCAGAAGATATCAGGATGAGGTTAATTACCAAATTCTTAGGACTACTGGATTTAATAAGGCATGGTTTTATAATGATACCAACAACAGCGGTGAGCTTCGGATGGTTATCGCCGACAAGAACGATATGAGCCAGCGGTTAAGGTATCCTGTAACCAATGACGATAGCCGTGAGATACTGGTGACGGAGGTTGATCAGAAGATAAATATAAATGACTATTTTAACGAGGTCAAAGACGATACGAACAATCTTCCGATATGGGTTAAGGATGTGAATGACATTGGCCGGGAGATCGACCCCAGGGCTGTCGATTATCATCGGAGGTGGCGTGATCGTCTTCGTGGCGATTGGTTCTTGGCAAGGTTCGTGAATGACATTGAGAGCCGGTTCAAGATGATAGTACGTTGGTTTAGCAACGATGAGAAAGTTTATTGAGGTGATTATATACCTTTAAATATTTGATGTTATGGCAGCAGGGAAAACTAGCAGTAAAAAGAAGGGCAAATGCCCGAAATCAGGATGTATCAAGAAAGTAGGGAGTGATTGGCGAGTGGTCAGTAACAAGACCGGTAAATTATGGCCGGCTAAGTACAAGTCTAAGGAGAAAGCTAAAGGAGCCTTGGCTGCTTATCACATGCATTAGCGTATAAACGGGTACATGATTTATTATGTACCCGTTTCGTGTTTTTAGGCTTGTGATATTATGGTTATCTTTGTGAAAAACGTAATATATGTCTAAGAAGAATAAACCGGAGGAAATCCCATCGTGGATAAGGGATTTATATAAGGAGGATCTTGATCGTGTCGTAAGAGGTGAGCGTCCCATGTATTTCAGGGGTATGGATGATAGTCCTTTAAGGAACGTATCCCCGGAGTTTGATATCCTTAGCGGAGGAGCCGCCGTCAAGGGCATGAATGGAATAAGAAGTACGTTGTCCCCGTTGAATAACGGCATGGGTAATTATAATTTTAGTATCATGGGTATAAATAAGAAGATAGGTGAGCTGGTTGATGAGGCGGGGCTATATTTACCTGAGAAATTAAGACCTGTATATCGGACTGTGGTAGATGCTATGTCGAGTTCCAAGGATAAGGGGTTGGGTCATATCACGCAGCCGTTGGCCAACGCCCTGTACCCAGCGGACGAGCGACGGGACCGGCGTCTGGACGGGGAGCACCCCGTTGGTTATGTGGATGCCATAGACGGTATATGGCCCATAGAGAAATATGGGCTATGGGGAGAGAAAATTGAGCGGAAAGCCGAAGGAGGTCCTACTGGTAATGATCCTATGTATGTAAGACAAGATGTATCTGATAGAGCTTCGTATTTAAAAGACATCATAGGTAACGCCATAAGAAGGAGGTTGTACGAGAATGTCACCCCTGATGTGGTAGCCTCAAATGCTAGCCTTCCTGACAAGGTCAATGAATTTATATATGGCAGAAACGGGAAGGCTAACGTTGATGAATATAGTGATCAACTATGGGCGAGATTTTTATCTCAACCTAATAATCTAGATGGCAATAATAAGGAGATACGGATTCCTGATAATGTCATTGCTGACATTGAAAAGATGTTTAATCGTGACACTAAGGATGAGATAAAGAGGTTAGATAAGAGAATACATGATACGGAGCAAGAAATATATGGTTCTGATACACCGGCATCAGATGAGCTTTATGGTAAATTGGAGTTCTTAAAGAAGTCAAGAGAGTGGGTAGATATTTTTGAGAAGAATCGTAATTCGGTAAGATCTGGTAAGCCTACGGTTTTTTCTGAATATGATTTTTATCCTGAGGCCGCTGGTGATCTTACCCCATTATCAGGATTTGGCAATTTTACAATTTATAGGCGTCCGGATGGGAGGTTAGGTGTTTACGACGTGTATGATTTTTATAGCGATGATCAAGAGTTTCCTGTCAATATAGCTACCAAGACGCTGGATGCTATAGGTGATAAGTTTGATGAGAGAGGTTCGTTTAAGGATTATAGTCCTCTCCCGGAAAGCGGGAAGGATGCTCTTATCCGTAACGCTATTATGTCTAAGAATAAGTTGGAGGATAAGGAGGATGGAGGTCCGGTAAATACAGAACGAGATTATGGTGCCGGTAAATACGTTATTGATCCTAGTAGATCAGAGGATAGTAAGATGGTTGTGTATGATGAGATATGGGACTATCTGACAGAAAAGAAAGGGATACCACAAACGCAAGCTATCGGCATCCTATCGAACATCGCCGCCGAGTCCGGAGGGGACACCGAAGCCCTAGGAGCCGCCGGTGATTTTGGCATCCAACAATGGCTTGGTCCGAGGAAGAAGGAGCTACAGCGCAGGTATGGGAAGAAACCGACATTAACCCAACAACTGGATTATCTCGTGGATGAGTATCAAGGCAAGGTTCCGGGGTTAGGTTGGAATTACATCAATCAAGGCAAGTTCTTTGACAAGGACGCTCAGGGGAATGAGTATAACTATTATATGTATTCTAAATCCGATTTCGATAACGCCGTCAACTACAAGGACGCTACCGTGGCATGGAATCAAGGATACGGTAGGCCTCTTGGATCGACCTTGAGAAATAAGAAGAGATTTGAGTTCGCTGATATGTTCGCTAATAGGTATGGTGTCCCGGAGAACGAGCCAATGAGATACGAGTTCGGACAGCGGGATTCGGGCACGGGGGACGGAGGTCAGCAGCCTATCCCTGAGACGGTAGCCCCTGCCGATCCTTCTTTGGCTTCCCGCTCTTCCATGGATAGCTGGTGGGAGAAGGAAGGTCAAGACCTGTTATATAAGATGCTAGCTCAATCAGGCGCCAACAGGAAAGCTATAGAGGATATCGCTAATAACATCAAGAACGATCCCCAATCAGAGGCGCAGATAGCGGAAGCTGAGCGTATGCGTAGGGAGCAGGCGAAAAGGCAGTTGGTGCTTAATATGATACCGGGGTTGATGCTGAATATAAAGGGTATGAGCAGAACCCAGAATTAATGCTATATTTGCGAAGTAATTAAACGTTTTAGATATGAAAAGATTGTTATTTTTATTTGCTATGTTATTGACGCCATTCGCTTTGATGGCGCAAGAGGTAATCCCATCAGAAGGGGCTATCACTATTGATTTAACTACCTTCACCGGCATCATGGCTTTCGTCACGATGTCAGCTACGCAGTTAGCCAAGGTTGTGCCGTATATTGACACCCATAAGTGGGCTAAAGTCCTATCCGCCGTAGTCATAGGTATGCTGGTTTGTATATTAGCGTGGTTTCTAAAGGTGTCTCCATTGCTTATAGGGAGTGAATGGTGGGAAGCTTTATTATATGGAGTGGCTGTAGGTCTCAGTTCTGCCGGTTTCTATGATTTGGTTAAGGCTATAGGATCACTGTTTGTAAAAAGGATCTAGCATCTTGTAATTATTTGAGATATGTAAAATTTCAAGATTTTATTATCTATGATATAGGCTATTATATTTTGTAATAATATTAGTATTGCTTATATTTGTGCGCCTACCTACTCATCACGAGCGGATAGGCGCATTTATTAATTAAAAACTTTTAGTAAAGATATGAAAAGTAATTTGATTTTATCATCAGAGAGCAGGGAATTATTAGGTAGGAACATTTCTGTTATGTCCAAGGACGGGTTTGTATGCATAACGGAAGTTATGGAAGCCTTGAATGAAAAACGTAAATCTATGGGGTTGGAGTCTAGAAGGCTTGATCATTTGTTTGCTACTAATGGATTTCAGGAAAAGATGAAAGCTCTTGTTAGGGAGCTGAGTATTAATGATATATGTACTGTAAGAAATCTTACGGTACAAAACCACGAATTGAAAATCAATAAGATAACCGATCTCAAAAAATACGGAATGGCTTACCGAAGAGGAAAGGGGGAGGGTCAGAAATGGTATGTAAATCCGTATTTTTTTGTTATGGTAGCATTGGAATTGGATCCAGAGATATACGCCAAGGTGATAATATGGTTGCATGATGGATTCATAGAGGACAGGAATGCCGCTGGCGAGGCTTATATCAAGATGAGTTCGGCCGTCGCCAGGTTGGTTAGCGACAAGAGTCAGTTGTCTGATAAGATATCAAGGGTAGCTAAGGCTATTAATTTTATCGTCTTTAACAAGCATGAGAGTGGGATAAGGAATACGGCTACAAAGAATCAGTTAAACGACATAGTAGCTGTAGAGAATGTTATCACCGGGGTTATAGATGGTGGCTTTATCGATACTTATGATAAACTTATAGATTATCTTGGTCATGAGTGGAAAAAGAAGTGGAGTAATCCTATAACGTGTTTAAAAGATTGATATTAAAAAGACTCATCGTTGTGAAATGATGAGTCTCTATTTTTTTAAACTATCTTTGTGTCAGAACGAAATTAATTTGATATGAGCAAGTATGTAATCAAGAGGAAGATACCTAAATATCAAGAGGCCGGGGAAGTCGGGTCGTATATGCTTGGTAATATGGACGGTATACAAGGGTTAGGTATAGAACCTTTGGTGAATACCAACCAAGGATTACCCGCGCCGGTCAATCCGCTAGGGATATATTCTTTGGATACTCCAGATCAGTTGAGGACTAAATATGCTAATGCTTTTGATCAGGATAATGTGTTTCCGGCTAGCTTCAAGGGTAGTTTGCAACGTATAGCTGAGAATTATCAGGACAATGGTATTACGCTTAATAACATAACTGTTAACGATGTTGATAAGTCTAAGACCGGTTCAGGCGAGACGGATGTTTTTGATTTTACCACCATCCCCTACTATGGCGCTGATGATATAGGGTCTAGATTCACTCAGATGGGTCGTGGTATAGGGCGTATGAGAAGCGAGGGATATGGTGATTTATCCACTGGGGCTAAAACAGCTAATACGATAACCACCATAGCCTCAGGAATTAGTGGTATCATGGGGTTGGCTCGTAACGTGGTTTCTGGGATAGCGTCAGAGAAAGGTACTCGTACCAATATCAGGTTAGCTCAGGAGCGTGAGGCCAGACAAAGAAGGCAATCCCAGATGCAGTACAAGGATGGTGGGGGTGTTTATCTAGGACCTAATAATAGGTTCGATAGCGGAAGCCTTACCGGTGAGTACCTGTATCCGTTACCTAAGTCGATGGAAGATCAAGCCAACGTAGAGGTCGAGAAGGGTGAGTACGTGACGCAGCCCGGAGAGGCGCCGATGGAGGCCATGGGGCAGAAGCATGCCGATGGGGGAACCCCCGTTTTCTTGGAGCAGGGAACGAAGGTTATTACTGACGACACAACCATAGAGCCGGATTTCGCTAAATACATCAGAGATACGTATGGGATCAAAGCCACGCCTAAGGATACGTATGCTACGTTAATGGACAGGTATAAGGCTAAGATCGGTCTTAAATCGGCTTACGATGACCAGGAGAAGGCGTTAGAGAAGTTGAAGAAGAACGATAAGATAGATGATGAGAATACAAGGCGTTTAAACGCCTCCGTATTGTCAAAGGCTATAAATGATAGCAACGATACCGTTAATGGATTAGAGGGAAGATTTACGGACTTCGCTAATGTCATATACAAGGAGCAGGAAGACCGGAAGATGAAGAAGGATGAGGATACGTATTTCGCTAAGGGAGGTGAGATAGATAACATCATATCCAGATCCATGAAAGAATATGGCCTTACAGAAGATGATGTAGCCGAGGCTAAGAAAGAGCTGCTTAAGAAAGTAGCTGGTATTCGTCAGAAGATGGAGAAAGGCGGTAGTTCTTTATTCGATTATCTCCTTACTTTCCGTCCCGTAGAGAACAAGTACAATAATAAGGATAACACGTTTGGGTATCAGCGTCAGGGTCAGGATGGCTCTTATGGCGGTATTAATACCGATGAGAGACTGGAGTATTATAAGACGTTCATGCCTTTGGCTTACGATGCTTATATGAGCGCTCCGAAGGCTACTGCTGCCAAGGCTCTTCAGGATGCTATATACAACACTACTGGTGGGTGGATGGGCTTGGCCACGGCGGAGAACCCGATCATCGCCAACGCCGAGGCGCTTCGGGATTACACGACGCTCGTTTCTTTTGGCGGTGAGGATAGCCAAGGTAATTACCCGGAAGACAAGAAAGCCGCATATCATGATAGGATGAGAGATAATAAATTAGGCTTGTTTACCACATCTCGCCCTATGATCGGTATAGACGTTGTTACAGAGGAACAGCATAAGGCTCTTAACGATGCCGGTATCACCCATTTTAGCCAACTGTTCTCTGATAAGAACAAGGATGTCGTTAATAAGATACTTGGGGAGGATATGCTTAAGATGCAGGCATTGAGATCCATGAAAGGAATGGAAGGTCTTGATTTTATACTTGACCCTCATAAGGTGTCTCCCGGTCCTATGGATATAGGTGATGTGGAGGAACCTGATGTTAAACTGGATATGCCTGAGCTGATTGATCCCAATACACTCCCTAAGACCAACACAAATGCCGGTAAGTCGAACGGCGGCAATGGAGGCAGGAATATAGTAGGTGGTGGTCTTGACTTTCCTGAGGTGTTCAGGATGACTCCGGGAGCCGTGACAACGGAAGGTCTAGAAAGACATTACGCTCCTACCGTGGACCCGGTGTTGAGATCGGCTGATCAGTATATGGTTGAGGCTAATCGTGCTTTCCAATCACAATTGGATCAGATGGGTAATGTCCCGGATTCCCAGAGAGGGGCTTTATCTTCCAATTTACAGGCTATCATGAGTTCCAATATAGGTAAGTATATAAATGAGGTAGAACAAGGAAATGTGGCTCAAAGGACTTGGGCTGATAATGTCAATGCTCAGTCATGGGCTAATACTTATGATAAGAATATAGCTCAACGCCAAGCTTACCAGCAACGGATACTACAAGGATTGGCTAAAAATGACGAGAACTGGGCTAGGTATTTCGATAGCGTCAATGATGAGATTCAGCAGAAGTGGAATACGGCTACGACCATGAATACATTAAGATCTATATTCGGGGATGTAAAGATCGGTCCTAATGGGCAGCTGATCGCTGATCCTCAAGGAGATATATTGAGTTATAGGAGATTATATCCCGCTCAGGAAGTAACTAAAGGCAAGAAAGGATAAAGGATGGCTTCACAATATAGTATATTAAGGAATTACGGCAAGTACGTATCACCCTACAACATGGATGTCATGATGCAGGGTATGGGATACATGCAGCAGAAGATAGATATCAATCGGCAGGCTATAAACGAGTATGCTGATTATATTATCAATTCTGACATTATAAAACCTCAGGATAGGGAATATCTTCAGAATAGGTTAAATGGATTGATACAGGATGTGAATAACGTGTATCGTAAATCCAATCTAGCTTCTGATGGTATAGCTAGAAGCATACAAGCCCGTCTTGGAGAGGCTTTAGATACCCGTGTATTGAACGCTATCGCCGGTACTAGGGAGTATAGGTCTTTCTCTCAGAAGATCGAAGATATGAAGCTTAATAATCCTAAGCAATATAGTGCCATAAATGAGGCTGTGGCCTTAATGCCGTTTTATGAATGGGCTAATGACGGTCAGGTTGGTACAAGGATGAATCCTATTCATTACACTCCTTATACGGATTACAATGAGGAGATGAATAAGATGATGAAGGATTTCGTCAGTCTTAATAAGGGAAAGAAGTTTTCTGTTCCTGAGGTAGTGGATGGCAAGCCTACTGGTAGGATGAGAGACATTACTGTTGATGAGATGAGTCGATCTCAGATTAGAGCGATAGCCGCTAGATCTATATCCCAGAACGCTAAGGCTCAGATGCAGATAGAGGGTCAGTATTTGGCTGCCACTAATCCCGGTATGTTTAGTGGCATGACTACTGATCAGTTCGTTAATAAATATGTTTCCGGTTTTGACGCTGAGGAGAGCGCACTCTTAGCCAAACTCAAAGGGGCCGAGGCCAGCCCTTCCGCTAAGGCGGCTATTGAGGCGTCACTACAGGAGGTCCGGGAACAGCGCCGTGCGTTAGTGGAGGAGGCTACTTCCTTTATTGGCAATAATATGAATCCGGCTAGAGCGGGGGAGTTTATTGTACGTAATGAATTTCTTGATGGTGTATCCGCTAGATGGTCGTATAACAACTCATCTGAGAACTACATCGCTGATGATTATTACTTTAAGATGAGAGATCTTGATTTCAAGGAGAGAGAGTTCTCGTGGAGGCAGAAATCAAAGGAGATAGATCAGAATCTTAAGCTTAGGGAATTAATGTCCAAGGAAGCTGGTAATAGCTCTAATATCCCTACAGGTGTTATGATTGAGCTGGAAAAGGTTCAGCCTAATGTTACTCCTGAGAATATATTTGACAATCAATATATTCAGAATGAGAATAATATATCGACAGGTGAGAAGGATTTAATATCATCCATAAATCCTGTTGATCTACGAGGCATAGAGAACGATATACAAAACAATCCTTCTATATATCCTGGTGGTGTTAATAGCGAGAATATTATGGCATGGATCACTAATAATGGCGGTGCGTCAAGTTCTGTATTATCATCAACCCCAAATATGGTGAATAAATACGAGGCTCTTATGGCAGCGAATGATAATAGGAATAGGTATGGTAAGATCATGGATGAGGAAGTTGATTATCTTACAAATGCCTTTGATGTCGCTACGGAAAATATCCTTAATGATGCTGTAAGGGATCAGGACTATGTTACTGGAGGTATTGATACATATACTGACAATGGTATGGTTAATGCGAGGGATGTTGGTAAGAATGGAGCTATTATTGGA
>UMIZ01058313.1_pt1 | contig 15438 bp, 24 predicted proteins | sample 1965931 | NCBI WGS metagenome assembly UMIZ01 (sample SAMEA4836137, study PRJEB28245) | human gut metagenome | biome: gut microbiome; material: fecal sample | place: Denmark | collected 2008
AACTAATACATTGGGTGGATTTGAAGCAATTATTGACACGTTTATCCCCAAAGTACAAACTGAAGAAGAAATTGAAATTAATGACGTTCAAGATCCATTGTCTGACGAAGAATTGGAAAATATTAAAAAAACAAGTGTAGATCCTGTTGCTGAACAAGTTAAACCTAAAACAAATAAACAAGAAAAACAGGAAAAAGAAGAAGAAATAGAAGAGCCTCAAAAAGAGGAATCGGATAACAAAAACACAAAAACAGAAATAGAAAATGTAGTTGAAAAAAATATTGAAGAGCCATCTGAATTAGACAACGAAGAACAAGTGGTGTCTGGATTCTTTGAAGCAATGGCAGAAAAACTTGGCTGGGACATTGACGAAGATGAAGAAAAACCAAGTGATGTTGAATCATTAATTGAATACTTCCAAAAAATTATTGAAGAAGAAAGTAAGCCAGTTTATTCTAGTAAAGAAGTAGAAGATCTAGACAACTTTGTTAAGCAAGGTGGCAATTTAAAAGATTATCTTCAAATTGATGTCGAATTAGATTTTGAAGAAATCGATATGGACGATGAAGATAATCAAAAGAGAGTCATTAGAGAATTCTTAAAAGAAAAAGGTTTCAGTACAACTAGAATAGATAAACAGATTTCTAAATACGAAGATGCAGGTCTGTTGGAAGATGAAGCACAAGACGCATTGGAGGATTTGAAGGAGATTAAACAATAGAAAAAAGAACAGCTATTACAGGAATAGAAAAAGGCTTACGAACAATATAGACAGCAACAACAAGCATTTTATGAGAACGTTGTTGGCGAAATAAAAGGGTTAAAAAATATACGTGGTATAGCAATTCCTGAAAAAGATAAAAAGGATTTGATTGATTATATATTTAAACCTGATAGTGACGGAAAAACTAAATACCAAAAAGACTATTCGAAAGACGGTATTAAGAATCTTATTGAATCTGCATATTTCACAAAAAATGCGGATAAATTAATAGAGGCTGCTAAGAGAGAAGGAAGTAATTCCGCTATCGATAGATTTAAGAAAAGTCTTAAGAGTACCACTGTTAATACTAAATCAAAACAAACAAATAGAGATTCTGAAAGTGACACTATTTGGGATAGTTTTACTAAGAAACTGCGTATATCAAATAGAATTTAATAATAAAAAAAATAAATTAAAATTACTAGTATTTTATGGATAACAATATTCTTAATAATCTCGTACTTTATAAAGGAAAATGGTTTAGTGATCTGATTGATACAAATAAGATTTCAATCGCTTCACAGCAAAGACCATATGAGGTTGGAACTATCCTGTCATATGTATTTGGTACTAAAGATAATGGTTACACAACCTCTTTGGATATGTTGACAGGAGGTCTTGGTAACGTATTAACTATCGATCAGCCTTCATTCGAATGGGGTGTAATGATCGATCAAGATAGAGCCGTTACAATTCGTGATGCAAAATGGAATGGTGCAGCTATTGAAGCTAGCACTACAGCAGGTTTGAACAACACTCCTATCACATTGTGGTTGGAAGATAATTGGTTTGGTCCTGGTGCTACACTTGAATTGGATAATAAAGATTTCCAGTTGCGTGTTTCTGGTGCACCTTATCAAGATGGTAGTTTGTATGTTTATACTTGTTTCATTGCAAACGGTAATCCTTCTTCTTATATTCCTGCTGAATATTTGCAGCCGGGTTGTCAAGTATCTCGTTTGGCTTCTGCTTACGAAGAATACAGTGAAGAAGCTGATATCCTGAACTATAACACTCACTTCAAGATGCGTAACTATCTTTGGACAGCTCGTTTGTCTTATGATATTACAGGTTCTGCTTTCTCAACAGTAATGGCAGTAGCTTTGCAGGATCCTAAGACTGGTAAGAAATCTTATTTGTGGGCTCCTTATCAGGAATGGGTTGCAATGCGTGAATGGTATAAGCGTCTTGAAAGAGGTTTGGTTTACAATAAGAGTAATGTAAACAAGGATGGTACTTGTAACTTGAAGGGTACTAATGGTCGTCCGGTATTTATTGGTGCTGGTTTGTTGGAACAGATTGCTCCGTCAAATCGTCGTTATTATACTCGTTTGACTGCAGAATTGCTCGAAGATTTCTTGGCAGATTTGTCTTACAATGTACTTGGTACTAACGAACGTAAATTCATCGCTCTTACTGGTGAAATGGGTATGCGTGAATTTGACCGTGTACTGAAAGAAAAGATGGCTAACTTGAATTTGATTGATACTGTATTTGTAACAGGTTCAGGTGACAATCTTACTTTTGGTGGTCAGTTTAAGACTTATAAGATGTCAAACGGTATTGAATTGACATTGAAGTATTTCCCGTTGTATGACAATACTACTTATAATCGTCAGTTGCATCCGGCAACTCTTAAACCATTGGAATCTTATCGTATGACATTCCTTGATCTTGGTCGTCGTGATGGCGAAGCAAATGTAGTTAAGGTTGTACGTAAAGATCGTGAGTTTGTTAACTGGTGTACTGCTGGTTCTGTAACTCCTGCTGGTTACGTTCATTCTAATACAGAAGTTCGTTCCAATGCAAAAGACGGATATTCTGTTCACTTCTTGGGTGAATGCGGTATTATGCTCCGTGATCCTCGTGCATGTGGTGAGTTGATTTGTGACGCAGGTCTTTAATAAAAAATAAATTTAGTACCTGTACTTTTTAGTGCAGGTACTTTTTAACTAACTTGATAATCTAATTATTTATAATTATGGAAGTAATCGTTAGAATGACAAAAGTAAATCCTTGGACAGGGTTGGTAAAATGGTCAAACTGTTTTGACTATATTGGTTCTTATTGGACTAGATCAGGAAGTAGATATACTGGATTAACTAGAGAATAGGCTAGAGAATTCGAAAAGAAACTTGGATATGAAGAAGGTCATCTTGATCCAATGAGTTCTTTTTGGGATACATATGCAATTAAAATTGGTAGTAAAGATCTTGTTATTAATACAGACAAACCAGAAGGTGAATTGCAGTATTATTTTTTAAAAGGACATAAACGTGTTGCAGATGGTATTAAAAATATAACACCATCTACAGATTATGTACTTGTAGATAAAGATTTGGAAGCTGTAGAAACTAATAAGTTAAGTAAGACTAAGCGTGAAGCTTATCGTGCATTCGATAAGATGACATTAGAAGAAATGCGTAAGTGTTTACGTTTGTTTGGTGTTAAACCAGATAATTTGTCTAATGAAGTTGTAGAAGCTACTCTTACTAATAATATCGAAAAAGATCCTTCTAAATTTATTAGAGTATGGGTAGATAATCCTAATAAAGAAATTAATTTTATTATTGAAGAAGCGCTGAGTAAGAATATTCTTAGAAAGAATCGTGCTACATATTACTTTGGAACTGATATTATCGGTAATGGTATTGAAGATGTAATCGCATTCTTAAAAGATAAAAAGAATTCAGATATTCTTGCAGCTATCATGGGAGAAATTAAATCTAAATAATTATGACTAGAAACGATTTACATATTGCTTTTAAAATAGAGATGGATAAAAATTCACAGAGTACTGCTTTTGGTGGATGTCCTGCATTCTTACCTGAAGAAATAGATTATTGGCTAAATCAAAGTATTTAGCAATTAGTATCTACTAAATTCACAGGTAATAATGCTTTAAAAACTCCTTTTGAAGGAAATGTAAAACGTGTCCAGGATCTTGAAAAATTAGTAAAAACAGATAAAAGTATTTCTGTAGAATTAGAAGAAAATACAAACAGAATAATATTACCTGATTTATTAAATAAGAACGCAAATAGTCAAGGAAGAATGTTTTTTGTTTCTGCGGCGTTGCATTGGACTGATACTAGTAATATACAGATACCTAGAAAAACTTCATCTGTTGTTACTATGGTTGACCATACAGTGGCAAATAAATTTTTGGAAACATACAATAATAAACCGTGGATAGATAATCCTGTAGCTACTATAGAAGATAACAGTTTAATTATATATGTGGATACAGTATATACTCAAGCTCCATACTTTGTAGATATAACATACGTGAAATATCCTACACCTGTGGAAAACACGTCAGCAGTTACAGGTATTGTAGAAATACCTGAATATATGAAATATGAAATAGTTAACACTGCTGTTTCTTTAGCTTTGGAGAATATAGAATCTAGAAGAGTATAGACTAAGACACAACTTAACACAATGCAAGAATAATTATGAATGCCAGAGAAATGCAAAGAGAATTTGAAAGACGGTTAATTCTAATGAATCCCGAATTCGAATTAAAAGAAAAACTTACATCAGATACAATCTTCTCTTTTTTAAATGCTTATACGTTGCGGTATATTAGAAATAATTATTTGCAAGAAGATGAAACTCCGGATGGTTCAAGAGCATTAAAGAAAACACAAGATGCTTTGAAAGGTCTAATAGTTCGTGCATTATTGGAAAAAGAAGAACGTGATGCTATGAATACTGATATATATAGTGATAAGTTTATATTGCCTTCTGATTATTTTTTATATATACGAAGCAATAGTAAAGTAAGTCATACTTATAAAGGTAAAGTAGCGCCTTTAGTAATTCCAGATGGCGCTGAAACAAAAAATTCACCTTCTTTTAGATATACACAAACTGTTCCTAATAAAAGTATTAGGGAAGATAATGTAGAAAAAATAGTATCATGCTATTATAATAGAGCAATACTTCCATAGCCATACGTTGTGTTAAATTCTGGTGAAGCTTCAGATGATAGTGAAAATGTATATTTAAATGTTATTCACGACACTTATACTGTAATTGATAATGTTGATTTAGTATATTATAGATAGCCTAAAAAATTTGATGTTATCGGTGTAGATGGTGTAAATGTATTAGATCATTGTGAGTTACCGGAAAACGTGCATATGGAAATTGTTGAAGGTGCTGTAGAGATGTTTATTACAGAAGCCAAATATCGTTTAAACATGAAGCAAGATAATAATTAATTATGAAATATATTGAATTATAGGAAGCTTTTGAACGTGAAATTAATTTATTTCATGATGGTTTAAATAAACCTGATTCATTTACTACGGAATGGTGGTTAAATCGTGGTTTAGAGAAATTTTACAAAACACGATATTCTGGTATAAACTTTAAACAAAAAGGATTTGAATAGGATCAAAAACGTATAGATGATCTTAGAACATTAGTAGTTTATAAATTATTTCAAGATTCTGAAATTAATGTAAACAATAACGAATATTCTATTACTCTACCAGATGATTATGTTGTATTACTTGGTAATACAACAGGTATACTTCCAGCAGATGGTTTAATAAATAAGTGTTGGGAGAAAGATGATTTAGATTAGTATGTAGTAAAATTTACAGAACCTCTAGAATGCACAGTAGATACTATTGATAGAGAAAAAGAAAATTCATTATCTGAGTATAGACTATAGTACTGTTATGCTAGACCATTAAGATTAATCCAAAATAATGAAATACATTTAACAACTGATAGTAAATATAAGGTGACTTCATATGGTTTAACTTATTTGAGAAAGCCTTAGTATATAGATATACATACAGATCCAATTGCTGATTATACTGATATGCCAGAACACACTCATTCTGAAATAGTAAAATTAGCCGCACAAATGTATTTAGAAAATACAAAAGATCCTAGATACAATTCGATTTCCAACGAAGTAAAAGAAATGGAATAATTTTTAATGCGCTTATCTGACGTGGAAATCTTACGTTCATATAATTTATTTATAAGTTACAATGAAATATTAAATTCACTTTGTGCTGAATGGAAAGAATTCAAATTGGATGACTTTAGATGATTATAAAAAAACAAGGAAAGTAGAAAGATAAGTGGAAGACTAAGCGCTAAAGTCTAATAAATTAAAATTTTAAAATATGATTACAAGAGTAAATAATGTACTTATTGCAAATGCAGCTTGTCCTGCAAGTTATTCTAACGTAGACGCTTTGAACGTAGGCGAAGTAGCTTTGTTTGATGAAAACAGAGCACTTATTGCAGATGAAGATGCTGCAATCAAAGCTAACTCAGTATATGTAGGTGTATGTACTGGTACTATGAAAGTAGTTAATCCTACTAGTGGTGCTTTGGAAGATAAGAAGCAGATTGAATATTCAAATGAAATTCAGAAGGATTCAATTTTGAATTCTTTGATTCAGGAATATACTGCTCCTGTTCAGGAAAAGATTGAATTTAATCTCACTAGTGCTACTATCGTTACAGGTCATAGATATGTTTTGCGCATTGTATATAAAGATTTGTACGAAGCTCCGGGTCAGTTTACACATACTTATGAAACAATTGCAACTTCTACTACTCCGCAGGATTTGTGTGATGCTTTTGGTAAAATTATCAATAGCCATATGAATAAGCGTGTATCTGTAGTTACTACAAGTAATAAAATCGCTTTGACTGCGTTAGAAAAGGATGACAATGAAGGTGTTAATTCTATTAATGAATACAGCGTTGTATCAATGGAAGCTAGTCTTTACGTTACAATTCCTGGTGCGCTTTTGTCAAATACACCTGAAACTGTACCTGGCGTAACAGTTACTAAGACTGAAGGTAAACCTGGTAAGGGTTATTGGAAACAGGTACGTGATAGAGAAATGCGTAATATGGGTTATAAAGGTCATGTATTCACCGATGCATATCCTGCAATTGAACCTGAACGTAAGGTATCTGCAAATGCTACTTACGATTATATGATGGTAGAAAATGATAACAAGTATCTTAGTCCGGATAATCAGTATGTTAAGAAAACTCCTCTTACTACTGAATTGTATGTTAAAGCTGGTTCTTTGAAAGCTTCTCAGTTTGCAAAGAATATCACAGCTTTCCAGACTGGTACTGCTGCAGAATAATAATTTCTTTATTTTAAATCTCAAGCGAGGTTGAGGGTAATCCTCGATCTCGCTTTTTTATTTACGCTATTAGTATTTTTTATATTTTCGATGCGTATAAAACTATAAATAACTGAATCGTTAATTATGAAAAGAAATGAACTTATAAATGAAGTAAAAAAATACTTTCAATTAAAAGAATTGGTATGTCCACATTGTATTAATACTTATGGAGATAAAGCGTGGTAGTTTTTAAGTACAGAATTATTAAGTACTATATATACTCTTAGAACAAAAGTAATTAAAGTACCAATGATTGTTAATGGTGGAAGTGCATATACTCAAAGAGGTTTAAGATGTAATATGTGTGCTTTGGTTAAAGAAAAAACAAAACTGTATATGAGTGCACATTGTTTAGGTAAAGCATTAGATTTCCATACTAAAGAGTATACTCCAGAGCAATGTAGACAATTAATAAAAGATAATATTGACATGTTTGAATATCCGATAAGATTAGAAGAAGATGTAAATTGGGTTCATGTCGATACTTATACTTTGAATGATAATGAAAAATTAGTAACTTTTACAGAATAATTATGATTGAACAAGATAATTTATCTACAACTGCTATTGGTAATACAATAGTAATTGATCCCGATGTAGCAAGTATCGATAAAAATCACAAAGTATTAGAATTGCGTGATGATGGACAAGACAATACCTTGTATCAAGCAGATGTAATGGATACAAATACAATATATGAAATAAAATATTGTTTTGATTTAAAAGGCGCTACATTAGAAATTCCTATTAACAGTGTATTATATTTTGAAGATGGTGGATTTTAGAATGGAGTGATTAAAGGAAATGATACTATAATTATCGGATATAATACTGCAACTTTACAAAATATAGTATTTAAAGGTACATTTGTAACAGATGCTTTTAAAATAAATGAAGATGGTACAGATGAAATATTTGTGCCTAATAATTTATCTATAAATTGGAAAAGTACTGCCAGTGAACCAGGATTAAGTTATCCTTATTATAAAGATATTAATGGTGACTATAAAAGATTATCTGAAATAACATCAGTTGATATATTGGATGTTGATGATATTCGTAACAAAATAGATGGATATAATGTATTTGCAAACGATAAAGATCATAGATGCCCTATATGGTATGATGAAACAGATGATACTTGGAGATATGCTGATGGTATAAAAACTGAAGTAAATAGATATGGTACTACAGAGTAGCGACCTAAGAATATACCTATAGGTTTTGAATACTTTGATACTACTTTAAATTCTCCTATTTGGAGTAATGGTGCTACTTGGGTATATCCTATTGGTGAAGGCGGTGGTGGAGGTGGTTCCACTGGTTCTTTTACCGCAGAAGCTCAAGCTGTAAGTTTAAGTTCAACTACACCAGCAAGTGCAAATGTAACTTTAGAATAGGGCGCTTTTAAATTTATGTTTGGTATTCCTGCAGGTAAAGATGGTAAAAATGGTTTGGATGCAATTGATGGACGTGTAATATTTGCATATAAAGCTTCTAATCTACAACCTGCTACTCCTACAGGTGGTGGTGTAGATATGGAAACTAATACTATAGTTTATCCAGAAGGATGGGGTAATATTCCAGAAGATACAGCATTACCAATTTGGATGTCGTCGTCTATTGTAGATACTTATGGTACTGCTGGTAGATGGACAACGCCCATTAGATTAACTGGTAAAGATGGTTCTAATGGTCAAGATGGTATAGACGCTGTTGGTGGTAGATTAATTTTTGCATTTAAATCTAGTGCTGGAAAACCGGAAAGACCTTCTGGTGGTGTATGGGATTTAGATACTAATGTTGTAACTCCTCCGGAAGGATGGGAAAATGATTCTAGTGAATTAGAACCACCTGTTTGGATGTCAAATTGTTTATTTGGTTCAAACGGATTACCTACATCGTTATGGTCAGATCCTATACGTATATCTGGTGAAGATGGTATAAACGGTACAGATGGTAGTAATACTTAGTTTATTTATAAATTAACTGTATCTGATTCTGCCGTTCCAACTAAACCGACAAACAAACCTTCTGATGATTATTCAGCTCCCGCTGGTTGGACTAATCATCCTTCTGGTATTAGTGAAGAATATAGAGCAGAATGGATGTGTATATCTATGAAACCAATAGATGGTGCATGGGGTGATTGGCAAGGTCCATATTTGTGGAGCAATTATGGTGTTAATGGCATGGATGGTGATGGTATAAAATATGCTTTTAAGAGAACAAATGAAGCCGTTAATCCAGGATAGCCATCTGGTACTGGTGAAAATGTAGAAGCTCCTGAAGGATGGACAGATGAACCTACTGGTGTTGATTCTAACCATCAATGGGAATGGGTTACTATTTCTAAATATAACGGACAAGCTAAAACTTGGAGTTAGTGGAGTATGCCAACTCTTTGGTCTAAATACGGTGAAAATGGTTATGATGGAAATAGTCTTGAAGTAAGATATGCTTTAACCGATGGAACTGATGACGTACCACCTGTAGTACAGGATAATAGAAATCCTGGAAGTATTTGGTAGACCACTATGCCTCATAGAGAAGATAGAACTAAAGCTATTTGGGGTACACAAGCACTTATTAATGCTAACAATGGATTAGTATCAGAATGGTCTGAAGCTTATCTTATTACTGGTGTAGATGGAGCAAGTGGAAATCCAGTAAATTATAAAACTTATGTTTACAAGTTAAGTGGTACTAAACCGAATAAACCTACTGGAAACGATCCTGCTAATCCTGGAGATGGTTGGTTGGATTATCCTAATACTACAGGGCAATGGTGGCAATGTATTGGTAATGTAAATGGCAAAACCGAGCTTGTAGAATCATGGGGAGAAGTAATTCCTTTAAATGGTAAAGATGGTACTGCTTAGGATGGTAAATTTACAGAATTTAGATTTGCAAAATCTACAAATGATTTAGCTCCTAGCATAAGCAGAACATTGAGAAATCCTGGTGGCAATTGGACATTACAACCGCCAAGTATAGATATAACAGAAGGGGAATCATTATGGCTTACTTCAGCAATAATTAATCCTGATGATACTTTGTCTGAAAACTGGTCATTCCCAGTAAGAATTAGTGGTGAACAAGGTCCTAAAGGAGATACTGGTCCTGCGGGTCCATAGGGTGTTGCTGGTTCATAGGGTGTTAGTGGTATACCTGGTAAATTTATAGAAGTAAGATTCTGTTTAGGTACAGATAGTTCTTATGATGGTACTTCTAGTCCTGGCAATAATAGAGAACCAAGCGGTTGGAGTTTAACTACACCAAAAGTAACTAAAGAAAAACCATATATATGGTTTATTTAGGCTACAATAAAATATGCTAATAATGATGATGCCGAAGGTTATGTTAATGGTTCATGGTCTACTCCAGCAATGTTAAGCGGTAAAAATGGATTAGATGGACTTCCTGGTGCACAAGGTAGAAAAGGACAAATTGTTTATCCGGCTGGTATATATAATGTAAATACAGTATATGAAACTACTGAAGATAAAGCTCCTTATGTGTACGATACAAATGATGGTAATTTCTATGTATTAAACACTATAATGCAATGGAAGGGTGCTGAACAATCTAATAGATATCCTAATCAAGCAACAAATACTTGGACTAAATTTGATGGATTTGAAGCAATATATACTAAAATTGGTATAATTGCTAACGGTCTTATTGGTTCAGCTGTATTCAATGGAGATTATATGTTTAGTCAGCAAGGTGGTGGTACTACTGGAAACTTTGAAGATTTCAATCCAGATGATCCATTAAATAATAGTAATAAATTTATACCAAACATATGTATAAACTTTAATACTGGAGAAGCTTGGTTCGGTGCAGGTTCTACACATTTAGCCAGAGATGGTAGTGGTTATTTCTCAAGTCAAAACTTTAAATGGAATGATACTTCATGTGTAATAGGAAGTGACTCTAAAAAAGGTCTTGAATTTAACTATTCTACAAACGAATATAAATTATTCGATGGGCAAATGACCTATAAAGATAATGTTGTAGAATTTGGAGATAAAGTAATTGTGAAATTACCACTTCCAAAAGCAGCCACTTTGGTTGAAACAACATCGAATGGGTTAGCTTGGACAGCTACACAGGAACTGCTTCAACAAGGTTATAGAACATTTATATCTTATGGAGGTCAAGAAGAAGGTTTATCAGATAAAATAATATTACCTCGCGTATCCTCTTCAACAGCTGTTTTAAAAGTTGGAGAAAGTATAACCTTTATAAATGCTGCTAGAAATCCAGATAGGGTGATAGAAACAATGCCTTTCGCAGTAACAATACTTAATTACAATGGTGAAAATAAGAAGATACAACCTCTTTCTTTTAGAAGATTTATATATATGGGACAAGCTAACGATAATTCTAGTAGTTATTGGGGAGATGAATTTGGAACATTTATTATAAGTAGTGGTAAATAATTATGAATATAACAAGTAAAATATTAACAGAAAAAGGTATCTAGTTAAATCTAGATACCTTTGTAGATACAATAAATTCTGTATATATTTATAATACTGATTCATTTAAAGATATTGATGACAATACAAAATATTCTTAGATAGCGTCTTTTGAATTAAATGAACAAACGTTAATTATAAAACCTGAAATTAATACACCGGCTTTAATCTTTATTAAAATAGAATACATTAAAGATGATATTACTGATACATTTGTTACAATGTTTATAAATGATTACAGTGTATTTAAAGCTAAGACAAAATATTTGGAATATTTCGACAATAATTGTTGTGGTAAACAGTGTAGAGAACACGGTGTATTACTTAACGTTATTACATTTATGTACAGATTAAATTTAATGTATGATTGCTATTTGTACGATAACAAAGAATTAACAATAAAATATTATAATGATATTAAAAGATTCTTTGATTTAGACAATATAACATTTGAATGTATTGATTTGAATACAAACAATCATAGTAATCCTGATAAAATACATTAGTTGTTTGACTTTTTAAGTGAAACTGTAAAAAATAATGTAAGTCCTTGCGCACAGCAAATGTTTGAGTCTTTACTTATAAAAGACTTATACGATTTGTTTTTAAATATTACATATAATAAAACAATCTAATTAAATTCGTATTATGATTAAACAAGGTTAGTATGTCGCTACTCCAAATTGGTTTGGTAAAACAGAATAGAAAAATGATTCACAAAACATTAAAGTTGCGAATGCTCATACCGTTCCTAATACAAGTAATATAATATTAAAAACAGAAGGACAAGGAAATGGTATTTCTAGAATATCTAGTTAGAATAATGTTATTACTGTAACTAAAGATACTTTTAGTAAACAAGAAATAGATATTCTTACAACTACTGATTCCGATAGTCCTTCTGATTCAAATGTATTTTCAGCTAAACGAACATTGGCTGAAATACAAGAATTGATAGAACAAGGTGGAGGTGGTGGTAGTGAAGATAACTTTGATGACAGATATATTCGTAAAGATCAAACAGACACTACTAATTTTCTATTAAACTTGTTAGGAGGTATAATATTAGGAGATAATGGATTAAAATCTAATAATTTTTCAACAGGTATACTTGGATCAGGTTTTTGTTTAAAAAATTAGGATGGTGATTCGTATCTTGAAGTAGATCGCATGCTTGTAAGAAAAGTAGCAACATTTGTTTAGTTGCTAATACAAGAACTAAAGCATGTAGGTGGTCAAATAATATTAACACCCGCATCAATGGATTGTTCTAGAGTAGAAGAATTTGATTCTTATTATCGTTGTTATTTTGATAATACTGATGGTGAAAAGACAATTGAACAACAATTTGTTGTTGGTGATTTAGCTAGAGCTCAAACATTTAATAAAACCGTAAATACTTATTATTGGAGAGCTGTTGTTGGTGTAGGAGATAATTATATAGATTTATCTAAAGATGATTGTGATGCTGGTTCAACTATTCCTAATGCTGGAGATGAAATAGTACAATTAGGAAATAAAACGGAATCTTCTAGATAGGCTGCTATTGTATTATCTTCATATGGAAATGATGCGCCTTATATAAAAATGTATCGTGGAATAAATTCTTATTTACTAGACGGTAAAGAATTTACGTCTTTTTCTAGATCACAAGTAATGATAATAGCTGATCAATTAAAATTTTCATCTGGCGAATCTATAAAAGATGAAATAGATAATGTTTCATAGAAAGTAGATGGTACTGATTAGAAAGTAGATGAAGCTATATCGGATCTTGCTGAAAATATATAGTTTGTTACAGAATTATCTAAAGATCTAGAAGCCGTAAAAAATTAGGTAGATGGCTCAATTGAAACCTGGTTTTATGATCCTGTTCCAACTTTGTAGAATATTCCTGCTATAAATTGGATTACTACAGAAGATAAGAATTTACATTTGGGTGACTTATATTATGATGGTAATGGAAAAGCGTATCGCTTTCAAATGAGTGGTAGTAATTATGCATGGTAGATAATAACTGATTCAGATATAACAAAAGCTTTAGCTGATGCTAAGGCTGCACAAGATACGGCTGATGGTAAACGTAGAGTATTTGTCGTTGCTCCAACAAATGCATCAGAATATGATGTTGGCGATTTATGGGTTAATGCAACATATGGAGAATATGATAACGATTTATTAAGATGTAAAACTGCAAAAAAAACAAACGAACAATGGTCAATAAGCCATTGGGAATTAGCTTCAAAATACACTGATGATACTATTGCTAATGCTGCACAAGAGGCAGCGGATGCAGCTAAACAAACAGCAGACGATGCTTAGTAGGCAGCTAATGACGCAAAAGAAAATGCCAATATTGCAAATGCTTTACTAGCAGATATTGCAAATGATAATAAACTTACAGCGCAAGAAAAACAGCAAACTAAAAAAGAATGGGATATAATTGTTTCTGAAAAACCAAAAAACGATGCTAGCGCCGATTCTTTTAAAGTTGATAGAACAGCTTACGGTAATGCGTATAATACATTATATGCTTATATAACTCCATTATTATTAGATTTAACAACTACTAGTAATATAGTTGGTTCTACTTTTAGAAATACATTTAAAAATTATTATGCTTCTCGTACAGACTTACTTAATGCTATTTCAAAAAAAGCAAAGAGTATAGCAGATGCAGCTTAGAATACTGCAGATAATGCGGCTGAAAATGCTTTATAGGCTATAGAAGATGCAGCAAATGCAAAAGTTGCTGCAGATAATGCATAGCAAGATGCTACTGAAGCAAAAGAAAGGTTAGATTCATGGGCAGAAGATGGAGTTATATCACCAACAGAAAAGCAATCTTTAAAAGACGAAATCAATCGTATCGATGCTGATAAAACACAAATTACTGATAGTTATACAAAATACTCGTTAGGTACTCCAACGAAGTATAACAATGCTTATACAGCATATCGTAATTAGCTTGTAACGTTAACAGCTACTTCATCAGAAACAATTCCAATTCCAAATGATTTTGCGTCTAAGTAGGTTACTTATTATAGTGAACGAACTAATGCACTTATTAAAATTTCTGATGCTGCAAAAAACTATGTTAATGGTTTAATAAGCGGTGTTTAGGGATAGATAGATGATATAAAACAAGATGTGGTTGAAGCTGTAACAAATGCCGCAACTGCATAGAAAAAAGCAAATGAAGCAGCAAATAGATTAAATCAATGGGCTAGTGATGGTGTAATATCACCTACTGAGAAGTTAACATTAAAACAAGAACAATAGAAATTAATTGCAGAAAAAGATGCTATTGTTGTAGATGCTAATAAATATGGTGTTAATACAACAAGTTATGTTACTGCTTTTAATAATTATAATGCTGAACTTACGTATCATACTAAATCTACTCCAGAGAATATTACAATAAGAAGTAGTTTTGCTACAAACCAATCCGCATATTATACTGCGTATAAATCAATTAATGATGCTATTGCTACTGCTGCAAAAAAAGCAATTAGTGATGTAGCTACAGATTTAAATGGATATAAGTCTACAGTTAGTTCTCAGTTTGAAGCAACAAACAATTCAATTATTGCTGCAGTTACGTCATCGAAAGAATATACAAATAATGCGATAAGTACTGTAAATAATGATTTAGTGTAGTATAAAGAAGATGTATCTGCACAATTTAGCGTATTAGAAGGTGAAATTAATAGTAAGATTTCTTCTACTGAAATTACTACAATTAAGACAGAAATATTAAATACTGCAGCTACTGATGCAACTACAAAGGCTAATGATGCTAAAACTTCTGCTATTAGTACAGCAGCTACTGACGCTACAAATAAAGCAAATCAAGCAAAGAATGATGCAATATCCGCTGCTGCTACAGATGCCACAAATAAAATAAATAATATTCAGATTGGAGGAAGAAATTTATTTAGAAATACTAAATATGGTGGTGACTGGTATAGTAATAATTGGGGTACAGGAAAATATTCTGTTTCAA
>UMIZ01052628.1_pt1 | contig 14955 bp, 10 predicted proteins | sample 1965931 | NCBI WGS metagenome assembly UMIZ01 (sample SAMEA4836137, study PRJEB28245) | human gut metagenome | biome: gut microbiome; material: fecal sample | place: Denmark | collected 2008
GAAAAATTTTTTTATAAACCGTTTTTTTCCTTTCATAAATTATTTTCTCCTTTCAATATTTATTGGTTTGTTTGCTTGTTATATATGTCAACTCCTAAAGGATATTATTTTTAATATTTTTCTTATTATACCATACATTTATATGAATTTCTACCTATGATGAAAAAATTTTTCCCTTTTTGCTAAGTATTATAGATATTTCTACTCATATTTTTGTAATAAAAAGTGAGGCAAATTTGACTGCCCCATTTGTTAATTTATAGTAATCCTGTCATATAAACTGGCAAAAATATTACATCATCTTCTACTTTTAAATCGTCAATATGCAATACATAACTTGTATGCAAATATTCTTTATACTTTTTCTTAAATTTATTTAAAGATGAAAATGTATAATTTTTACCTGATTTCACTTCAATTGGTGAAACATTGTGTCTTGATGTTATCTTATTTTTAGCTATTAAAAAATCTATTTCCATATTATTTTCCGCATTTTCTTTATCATAATTAAAATAGAAATATAGTTTTTTACCAGATGCCACCAACATTTGAGCAACAATATTTTCCATAATCATTCCCTCATTAAATGCTAATTTATTAAAAAGTATTTTTTGATATATTTCTTCATCAACTAATCCTTTTTCATCAAATGCCAATGAAATTAATAAACCAGTATCTCCCATATAACATTTTAATGCACTTGATTCTCTGTTTAATCTTAAGCCTATATTGGGTTCAGTTGTATTAAATGCATTATTTACAATCATTGATTCTTGTAGCCAAAAAAATGCATCTTTATACTCTCTATATCTTGCTTCTTTTTGAAGTGTATTAAATGTAAATCTTTTTTCGTGTTTTTGAAGTTGTGATGGAATTTCTTCAAATATACTTTGAACTTTGACCGAGTCCTCTCCACCATATTTTATTATATCGTCTTGATATAAATTTAAAATGTCTCTTTTAATTAAGTCCACTTCCTTAAAGTTTTTTGTTTTTACATATTTTTCTACTGCTTGCGGCATTCCACCTACAATTAGATATTGTTTAAAATAATCCATTGCTTTTCTATGCATTAATTGCCCCATTGGCTTTTTTTCTTCAAAACATTTTTGTATTAATGGCATTAATGTGGTATTATCATTTGCCCATAAAAATTCTTCAAAATCCATAGGATACATATTAAGATGTCTTTCTTCTGATGGAATTAATATGTTTTCAACATTCTTTTTTATTGATATTAAAGAGCCCGTTTCTATATAATCATATTTTCCATCTGCTACAAGATATTTTATGGCACTTCTGGCTCTTGGAAATAGTTGAACTTCATCAAAAATTATTAGTGTTTCTCGTTCATATAGTTCTGTTTTATAATAACTTGATAAATACATAAAAAACATATCTAGATTATCCAAATAGTTGTTGAATAATTCTTTTACATCTTCTCCAACTTTGTTAAAGTCTATTAATATATATGATTTGTAATTTTCTTTTGCAAATTGTTCTACAATATAACTCTTTCCTATTCGCCTTGCTCCATCTATTAAAAGCGCCACTTCTCCGTTATTTTCTTTCTTCCATTTTAATAGTTCATTATATATTTTTCTTTTCATAGTCCTCGCATCCTTTCTATAAGATACAAATTCAATCATAAAACCGTTCTTTTTTCTTGTTTATATGCTTCTTTTATAATTTTATCACATATCCTTAATTTTTTCAACCTTTATTTTACACATATCCTTGATTTTTTAAGCCTTAATTTTACACATATCCTTAAATTTTATTAGGCCTATTTTACACATATCCGGAATTTTCATTTGTAGTATTTTCCATTTAGTTATATTTTTGTCATAAAAAGTGAGACAAATTTGACTGTCTCACTTGTCTCACATTAAAACTTCAACATTAAAAACACCATTATCTTCAAGTTTGATTTCTTTTGTTTCTCCCAATTCAATTCCATTAACTGTAACTTTTTCAACTCCTGCATTTTTGCCATTTGGATTTTTAACAACAATATTATAAAAAGCATTTTTCCACTTATATTTGATGTTATACTCTTTCCAAGAGGATGTAATACATGGTTCGATTCTAACAAATCCATTTTCTATTTTTAACCCCAAAATATTTTCAATTCCTGTTTTGTAATACCAACTTGCAGAACCTGTGTACCAAGTCCATCCACCTCTACCTGCTAAGTTACCTGCTCCATAAATATCTGCTGGTATTACATATGGTTCTACTTTATATTTTTTACAACTTTCTTTTGTTCGTGCATGTTCTATTGGATTTATCATTCTGTATAATTCTGTTGCTTTGTCCCCAAACCCTAACATTGATTCTGCTATTATTACCCATACTGCTGCATGTGTGTATTGTCCTCCATTTTCTCTAACTCCTGGTAAATATGATTTTATATATCCTGGATTTAGTTTTCCTTTTTCAAATGGTGGGTCTAGTAATTTGATTATTCCATTTTCTCTGTCTATTAAGTGATTCTCTAAGCTTTCCATTGATATATATTTTTTGTCATTGTCCCCTGCGTTTGATATTGTACTCCAACTTTGTGCAATACTGTCAATTCTACATTCGTCATTTTCCATACTTCCTAATGTGTTTCCATCATCCATAAATGCTCTTTTAAACCATCTTCCGTCCCATCCGTTTGTGTTTAATGATTTCTTTAATTGTTGCATTATTGTTTTGTATTTTTCTATTTTACTTTCAATATTTTCTTTATTCTGATTATTATTCTCTTCGTTTAAATTATTATTATCATTTTTTTGTTGCTCTTCAAGTATAGCTTTTTCTGATACATGCTCCATAATTTTAGTAAATCTATCTAGTACATTATACAAGAAAAATCCAAGCCAAACACTCTCACCTTTTCCTTTAGGGCCAACATTACTAAAGCCATCATTCCAATCACCACTACCAATTTTAGGCAAACCATTTTCGCCAAAATTCAAACTTCTTTCAATCGCTTTAATACAGTGTTCATAAATACTTCCTGTTTCTTTAGCACTCTCAAATTTGTCATATCTTTCATCTTCATTTACTTCTAATTCTTTTCCAATTAAATATGATGTTTGCTCTTCTAATATTGAATAATCTCCTGTAAATTCTATATATTCAGCAGTCAAATATACAAGCCATAACAAATCATCTGAAAATTTAGTTCTTATTCCTCTTCCCGTTTCTTCATGCCACCAATGTTCAACATCACCTTCTAAAAATTGTTGTTTACTATGCTTTAAAATTTGATTTTTCAAAATTTGTGGGTCAATATATTTTAATGCAAGTGTGTCTTGCAACTGGTCTCTAAAGCCATATGCACCGCCTGATTGATAATATCCTGTTTTACTTAATAACCTACTTTGTAGTGTTTGATAAATATCCCATCCATTTAAAATGATGTTCATAGATTCTAGTGGTGTGTAAACTTGAAGTCTTCCTAAAATATCTCTCCAATAACTTTTTACATTTTCAAGTTCTTGTTTACAATTTTGAATTTTGCTATATTTGTAAGCAATGTTTTTGCTATCTATTACTGCATCTTCTGCTCCTAGCAAAAATACAATTTCTTTTTCTGACAAACTGTCTAATTCTACTTCTATTTCATATGCTATACATGGCTTTTTGCCTAAACTGTTTTCATTATTTAAACTTGATTTTTTTAGGCCATCTGGATTTGATATATTTCCATTTCCAAAAAAGAAATTCTTATCACCTGTATAACTTTGCATTTTTTCACTATTTGATACATATATTACATCATTTTTAAATTCTGAATTATATAAATTTTGTGCACAAATTATATTGTTATTTTTATCATATTTTAAATCGATATATCCATTTGATTTAAGTTCATCTTCACCTAAAACAGGTTTCATATAATATACAATTTTCAATTTTTTTCTGTTTAAATTCATATTTTTTAATTTTAAAATTTGTATTTTTACACTATCTTCTTTTGGGACAAAAACTTCTAATTCCTGTTCTATTCCATCACTTTTATGAATAAATTTAGTGTAACCAAATCCGTAAACTACATTGTAGTTTTTATTATCTGGCATAGGGTTTAGTCCAAGTGACCAAACCTTTTTCGTTTCTTGGTCTTTTAGATATATTATTTCTGATGGAATATCAAAATTAGGTTGATTTTCCCAGGCTGTTACTCTATTTAGTCTACTGTTTTTATACCAAGTATATCCACCCATACTTTGTGTGACCAATGTTCCAAATTTCTTATTTGCCATAATGTGTGACCATACTGTTGGAAGTTGATTATCCTTATTTGCTTTTATCAGATATTCTTTTCCATCTGCCGAAAATGCTCCATATTCATTATAATATTTCAAGTTTTCTGTGTTTTGTAAAATATCTATATTTTCTTGATTTTCTGGTTCTATAATTATATTTTCTGACTCATTTGGAATCTTTTTATATTTTTCCAAATATTCTTCTTCAATATCTTTTAGTGAGTGACTTATTCCGCCTTTTTTACTATCTATTATTATCCCTGCAATAAATTGCAATAAATTCATATCTTCTTTGCTTATTTCATTTTTATTTAACTCAAAAATTCCGCCTCTAATATTTTTTAAATATGATAACTGACTGTTCAAAACCGCTTCTTCTATATCTTCCATAACATAATTTTCGTAACTATATTTTTCTTCATCTATTATTACTAATTCTGTTTCAAATCCCTTTGTTCTCATAAATTCATATGCTTTTAAAACTTCTTTTACAACATATGTGTCATTACTATCTTTTATTTTTACAAGTATTATTGGCAAATCACCTGAAATCCCATATTTCCAAAGTTCACTTTGACTATATTTTTGTTTTGGTAATTTTTCTAAGTTTAATTTTTTAGATGGATTGTTGAAAATTATATATGATAGCATTTTTTGGTAATCTCTTATTTGTGAACCTTTTATCCTTAAATATCTTGTTTGCGCTTCATTTTTTGCCTTTGATAGTTCAAATGCTTTTTTGATATTTTCTTCAACCGTATATTTTTTAATATTTTCAATTACCTTTTCTTTTGTTTCACCTACTGCAATAATTAAATTAACAGTTGATTTTTCCTGTTTTTTAACTTTCATTGTTCTTTTTAATGCCACAACAGGTTCTGTTACAAGTCCTATTTTTTTAGAAAATGGACTTGAATTTTTAACCATTTGAGGAATTCCTATATTTCCTCTGCCTGTAAACTTTTCTTCATCTATTTCGTACTCTAAATCCCCAATTATTTCACTATTTGTTGATAAATTTACTGCCATATATACTTCTTTCTCATGTTCATATCTTGTTCTTCTTTTTACAATTATACTATTTGTTTCATTGTCAAAATCAAATATTAAAAATAAATTATTAAATGCAGGATGTGCATAATCTTGCTCTTTTGGTGATAATACTGGTTCAAAGTGTGATGTTATTTCTAGTATTTCGTCTTCATTTCCTAAATTTTCTAATGTTAGTTTTCTTATTTCCACTGGCTCGTCTGGTGCAATTATTGTTTCAATTTTTGTTTTTATATTGTCATTTATTAATTCTTGTTCCATTTTGTCTGGCATAAAACTTATTTGATATTTGCCATTGTTTGGTATATATTTTGAGCTCCATATTTTTTTTGATTTTATATTTTTTATATCAAAAAATATCCCTTGTGGGTAATCATCTGTGCTTTTAAATCTGTTTATTAATATATTTTTATATCTACTCGCTCCTTCTCCTTTTTGGTTCATTGCTATCAAATAATCTTCGTTTGCTATGACATTTCCGCGTATTAATCTCTCATCAATTTTTTTGTAAGTGTCTTGGATGTAATCTTCATAATCAACATATTTTAATTTTTCAACCTTTTCTTTGTTTTCTTTTGTTATAATTGCTGTATCTGGCATAGTTTCTTGTAGCAAAATGCTTATTGCATTTATTTCTGGATTTTGCATAAATCTTTTTTGCAAAATATTGTTATTAAATAAATTGTTTATTGAAAGTAAAATCAGTCCTTGGTGATGTGCCATATATGTTTTTACTGTTGCCGATTTACTTCCTTTTTTTAATCTTTCTGGTGTAAAATCAATTGATTCATAAAATCCATATTTATTGTACATTCCATATTCTTCGAGCCTTTTTAGATTTTGATATACTTCTTTTGGGTAATCTGTTATTGCTAATATGCTTCCATATGGAGCCACAACCATTTCATCTGCAAGTCCTCTTTTTAGTCCTAGCCATGGTATTCCAAATGCTTTATATTGATAGTTTGAATGCAAATCTTTTAGGTTAAACGCCGCTTCTGATATTCCCCATGGTATTTGCAATTTTTTTGCATATTCCATCTGGCTCATAATCATAAATTTGCAAGATTCGTCTAATAAACTTCCTTTGTATTTTGGTATATTGATATTTGGCATTAAATATTCAAATGATGTTCCTGACCATGATACAAGCCCTTTATATTTTCCAAGTGTAGTTAGTGTTCTACTTAATGAATTCCAATGTTTTGCCGGTACATCTTTTTTTGCTATTGCTATCAAACTTGCTTGTCTTGCTTCTGAAGCTAATAGGTCATAATATGAATTTGTAAGTTTGTTTTCTTCTACATTGAATCCTATTGAGAATATTCTTTGTTCTTTTTTGTATAGATGAGAAAAATCTGTGTTTTCTATTAACTTATTTACTATTTCTAGTAAACCAGAAATCAAATCTATGTTGCATTTATTTTGACTTTCTAGCCAATTTTTTATAACATATAAATATCCTACAAAGTTACCGCTATCTACTGTTGAGACATATCTAGGAAATAATGGTTCTTTTGTTTCCGTATTATACCAATTGTATAAATGACCATTCCATTTTTGAAGTTCATTTACTGTGTTTAAAATATTTTTTAGCAATTCTATTGTTTTATCATTATTTATAAAACCTAAATCATTTGCAGATATAACCGCCATCATCGATAATCCAATATTTGTAGACGACGTTCTTCTTACTACTTTATTTTTTCTATCTTCTTGATAATTGTCTGGAATCAAAAAATTATCTTCTTGTCTTAAGTACTTTTCAAAAAATCCCCATGTTTTTTTACCAATTTCTAAAACATAATCTTGCTCTTTCTGTGTTAATAATTCTACTGCCTCTTTTTCTGTTTTTTCTTTACTTATGCAATACATAATTGCTGGAGTTAAAATCCATAATACTCCAAGCATTAATGCCAATATATTATTACTATTTCCATAAATTATAAATGCTACAATTCCTATTATAATGTTAATTGCCATATTTTTGTAGTATGAGATTATATCTGTTTTTGCCATTTTTTCTGCTTCTTCTGATGTTGTCCATTCAAGCAAATTTTTATGTGTCACTTTTACTCTATACATTGTTTTTACTATTGCTTTTAAAGATGTGTATGCCTTGTATGGCAAACATCCAAGTGTAATTATTGTTCGTGCAAAAATTCCTTTTAACCCTGATATTTTGGGTGTAAATGTTTTTTGTTTTTCTTCTCCTTCTCTTTTTCCAAATAGATAATTAATTAATTCCAAAATAAACGGAATGATTGAAATTAAAATTATTATAAAATTAAATGCAAAAACATCTATATCGAATATTTTTCCAATTATATTTATATAAATTAAAGCAAATATAATTGAGATTTCAAATAAACTTCTTCTTAAATTATCAAAAATTTTATATTTCGAAAGCATATTTAAAGGACTTTTTTTGCTTAGCCATTTTGTTATTTGCCAGTCCCCTCTAATCCATCTAGAAAGTCTATTCATAAAACTCATATATTTTGTTGGATAACCATCCATTAGCATGATGTCAGAAACCAGTCCACATCTTAAATAACTTCCTTCGAGCAAATCATGGCTTAGTACCGTATTTTCAGGAATTGCATTTTCCATTACCTTTGCAAATACTCTTAAGTCATATATTCCTTTTCCTGTAAAAATCCCCTCTTTGAAGTTATCTTGATATATGTCTGATATCGCATTTGTGTAACTGTCTATTCCTCCTGCTCCTGCAAATATTTTTGTAAATAGTGTTTTATAACTTATGTCCAAATTAATTCCAACTCGTGGTTGCATTATTCCATATCCGTCTATTACTATGTTTTTTTGCTCATCTATTTTAGGTCTGTTTAATATGTGTGCCATTGCTCCAACTAATTCTGATGCCGTATTTAAAACCAAATCTGTGTCTGCATCTAATGTGATTATATATTTTATATTTTTTAATTTCTCTTTAATTATTTCATTTCCAGTATTTTGGTACTCATTATCTTTGTTTTTTTCTATATCTTGATTTTCTATTTGGTTTTGTATAGTATTAATTCTAAATGGATTTTTTCCTTGTAAAATATATTGATTTAACTGATTCAGCATTCCTCTTTTTCGTTCCCATCCTAAATAAGAGCCTTCTTTTTCATTCCATTCTCTTTTTCTATATATAAAATTAAATATTGGAAAATCTTGATTTTGATATTTTTTATTTAATCTTTCAACTTGATTTAATCCCTCTTGAATTACCTCTATATCGAATTTTTCTTCTTGCATCTTACTTTCTGAACAATCACCTAACAATGTAAAATATAAATTTGGTGATTTGTTTGCTAAATAATAAACCTCTAAGTTTTTAAACATTTCGGCTACTTTTTCTTTGTTTTTTACAATTGTCGGAATTACTACCATTGTTGTGTTATCTTCATCTATGCCATTTGAAAAGTCCATTTTAGGTATTAGTTTAGGCTTTACTGTTTTGCTTAAAATTGCTTGTATTATTTGTATAATCACTTCACTTGATGGTATTAAAAATAGTATAAAACTTACAATCGCAAGTCCGGTGCTTCTTATTTTTAAATTTAAAATGTAACTTAAAATTGCTGATAATATTATTGTTAAAATTCCTATTGTTGTTATATATATTTTTATTTTTGCTTGTGGTGTTTTTTCTTTTTTATTTGTGTATTCTAATTTTTCGTATAATTTATTTATTCCATTGTCTATTAGGTAATATCCAATATGGGTTTTCTTTGTTGTTTTTGATTTATTTGTTTCTGTTTGTTCACTATCTTGTTCTTGTACATTGTCTTGATTTACTTGTAAATGCTGTTCGTTCTCATTTGTATTTTTTATCGAATGTTGTTGCTTATTTCTCTGGCATTCTTGCAAATTTTCTTGTGCCAGTTCCAGCATTTTTCTTGCTATATAAATTTCAGAAATCTTTGTTTTTTTACTTATTTCCTTTATCTTCCCCCTGTAATACTCTTTTGTTTTATAGTCCATTTTTTCATACACATTTGCTGGGTCTTTTTTTAATATTTCTTCTACACCATTTATTTTCTCAAATATATCCAAGAAATTAATTCTTTGAATTTCTTTAATACTTGTAATACTGTTACCCATTAAAACTTTTTGAGTTGCAATTTCAAAATGTTCTTTTTTTATTACATCAGATACAGTTGTCCCAAGTTTTTCAACAACTTCTTCAAGTACATTTAAATATGCATTTGCCTTTTTGCCATATCTTTTTAAAATGTATGACATATATTCAATAAACGGATATCTCATATCTTGAAAAAAATCTTTTTCTATTTTAGTAGTTTTAAATTTTGTTTGTGATTTATCCTTATTTTCAACTAGCCTTTCTGCGATATTTTCTGCTCTATATTTTTGAATTTGACTGCTATATATTTGTGCACATATATCTGTGATATTTTCTATAATTGCAATTTGCAAAAAGACTCCTATATTCCAAATTTCGTCCATACTTAATGTCTTTTTTCTTTGATAACTTATTAGGTAATCTTCTAAATTTTCTCTTTCTATTTTGTTGTCTGTGTATGCAACTATTTCTGATGCTAGGACATATATTCGTGCAAATCCTTTGTATTCCCCATTTGATATTCCTACAAAATTCATGTATTTATTTAAAGGTAGTTCTTTTTGAATTTGTTTTACTGTTTCTTCTATTATATAAAAATTGTCTAACAGCCATTCTCCTGCAGGGTGTATGTTTATTCCTAATTTTAGATGTTCATTTAATATGCTGTAGACTTCTTCTATTGTTTTAAAATTTTCTATTAGTTGTGGCACTGGATACGTGTCTTTTTGTGATTTTGATGTTGTGTTGTGACCTGATGCAATTTTTTCCAGGTGTTTTTCCAGCTGGCTTTTTTCTAGCATTGTTCCTGTTATTTTTAGTTTTTGGTTTTCTTTCAAAAAAATTCCACTCCTTGCAAACATTTTTTGTTTTTATTGTTTGCCAAAGAGTGGAAATTTATTCATTTTGTTTTGTTTGAGTTTCTATTGCGATGTTTTAATTTATAAAAATATCAATAATTCCAAAAGGAAAAAGCCCGTATTAACGAGCTTTTTTCATTTTTTGGGAAATAAAATCTTTGAATTTCCAATGATATGTATCTATCATTGAAAACACTCCAGCAACACAGATTACAAAACCTGTAATAAACTGCCATGGTTTTTTTATCGGATCTGATAAAATGCCTTGTACCATTATAATTACTCCAATTATAATTATTGCCAAACTGGCAATGTACAATGTAATTTTTTTTATCCTCCAATCTCTTATTAATTGTTTTCTCCGTGTATTCATCATATTTTTCTCCTTATCTGGCCATATTTATAGCCTCTAATCTACTTTTACAGTTACTATACTTATATTATACCACTTTTTATTTAAAAATACAAATTTTATCTTTCTTCCCCTAAGTTTCCCGTCTTTATCTCTTCTATTTGATTTTCTTTATACTCAACAATTGATTTTATAAAATTTCGTTTATAACCACGTTTTATTTTTGAATCTGTTTGTTGATTATCCATACTATCTTTCCATGTAATTCCAGTATCCATTATTTTTTCTACTTTTTCTAATGCTTTATTATCATAGTTTGCAATGCCTGTATAATTATTATTTCCATCATTTAAAACTTCTTGAATTATTTTTGAATTTTCATCTGTTACTGTTACTTTTATTAGTCCTCCACTAATATCTACTTTATCATCTTTTGAATCATATTCATTTTTATATCGTATTATCTCGTTTCCGTTTTGATCTCTGTCTTTAACTAAAAAAAATCCATTATCTTCTCTAGTTCTATAAATTTCACTAACACTGCTTCTGTCAAAATTTGTTTTGTACTCATTATTATATTCTTGGATATAAATATCTTTTAGATAATCCAAAACTTCATTTGGTGTTTTTTTACTTTCAACTTCTTTTACAACAGTATCTTCCAATGTTGTATCATTTATTTCTTCTAATTTTTCATTACTTACTTTTATACCTTCAATAAAAACTTCTCTATCTCCAAGATTTTTAATTTTTATGTCTTTTTCTGCTTCTCCTACATCTACTGTTATTTCATTTTTTGATTTTTCTACACCATCTTTTCCAGAATTTAATAATGCAACACCCTCACCAATATTCAATATTGATGAAAGTCCCAAAGCCGCTAATAGTCCCTTTATTACCTTTCTTAAAGAATTACTTTTATTTTTATCTTTATTCTTATTTTTCATACTCCTATCTCCTTTTCTTTTAGTACATATTAATTATATAGCATAAAATTTTTTATTTCAACAAAATTGTATAATATTCTTTATCTTTTTTTAAAGTTTTTCATATTATATATTAAACAGACATTATGTTTGAAAAAAATATTATTTGAAAGGATGTAATTTTTATGGAAATGGAAGAAAAAAGACCTGGATGTCCAATATTAGATGTTGATGGTGTTATATCAGGTGGCAAGCAATTTGACTTAGATATAAGCTTACCAGAAGATAATAGAGATGTTATATACGGAGTTATCAGAGACTGTTTCAAAGAACCTATTTGTGACGCAGTTGTAAAATTAACAGAAGTTGCTTATGACTGTGGTAAAGAAATAAGAAAACCAATAGGTCACACATTTACAGACAAAGAAGGAGAATTCGTATTTGGCCCTCTTTGTCCAGATAGACACTATGCTATCCAAATTTGGGCAAATGCTACAAAGAAAATAAAAATTTGTGCAAAATGTCATCACGAAGGCAAATGCTTAAAAGGTGATAAACATGATAAATGTGATTGCTTTATAGGCAAAAACGATGGTCATTGTGATGATAGAAATTGTGAAAATTCTAAAGAATGTTGCGATAAATAATATTGTCCTAATAAAAAAAAATGCTATGTATGAATTTTTTCAAAATTTCATATATAGCATTTTAAAATTAAATTTTTATATTATTCCCATTTTCTTGACAAATTTTTTTCCCTTTTTCATCATTTTATTTTTATTCAATAAATCTGTATCGTTATACATCATTAACAAACCTGTTGCTAATAATCCTCCTACTACTAATCCCTTTGTAAATTTCATATTTACTTACCTTCCTTTCAATGCACAAAATTTGATTAATATATTACATTTCATAATTATCTTCAAACTTTTCTTTTGCCTCTTTCACTAAATAAAATTTTATCCATAAAATTTTATTTAATTTTTTCATTTTTATTCTGTCCTTTTTTACTTTTTTTATGCTCTTTATAAATGGTATATATTTCATGTATAGCAATAATTAACAAAAATATTCCAAACATTTTTCTTAATTTGTTTACATCTGTATGAATTGATAAATTTGCTCCTACAATTGCTCCCAAGATTCCAAATAATGAAATTATTATTGCAACTCCTAATCGTATATTTTTGTTTTTTATATTTACAATTATTGCAGCAATTGATGTTGGAATAAAAAATATTAAATTTGTTGCTTGAGCTATGTGCTGTTCTAATCCACAAATATTTGTTAATAAAAAAATCAAAATTGTTCCGCCGCCCATACCAGTTCCACTTACTATTCCTGAAACTAAGCCTATAATTATTGCTCTCATTATTCACCACTTTTTTATCTTTCTTTATTCTTCAATTCTTCTTCCGCAATTTTTGTTAAACACTTATCACATTTTAACATTTGCGATATTATATTTTTTCTTAATTTTTCGTCCTTTATATTATCCGCTAAATCCAAAAACTTTTGTAATTCAAAAAGATATTGTTTATTATTTGTTTTCCACATATTTTCGTGTATTTTTTTATTCATTTTTATTTTGTTCTCACCTTCTTTTATTATATTCTGTTTTTTATCATACTATAATTCTTATACTTTTTTACATTTTTTTCACGAAATCTTATTTTTATTTTACGACTAATATATTTTTTTCACTAAATTATCATTTTTATAGATACATAAAACAAAAATATTGTGAATGCTATTTTAAAATATTTTTCCGGTAATTTTTTTAATAGTTTGGCACCAATATATCCTCCTATTGCTCCACCTATTCCACATAATATTGCTATATTCCAATTTATAAAGTTTCCTTTATAATAAAATATACTACTTGTTAAAACCATTGGAAGTATGCAAAATACTGATGTTCCTCTTGCTTTTTGAGAATCTATTTCTAATAAATACAAAAAAGCTGGTACAAGTATTAATCCACCTCCTGTTGAAAAAAATCCACTTATCATTCCTGCAATAAATCCTATTAATGATAATTTAGAATATTTTTTTAATTGTTCTTTATTTTTTTGAAGCATAAAAAAACCTACTTTTCTTTTTAAGTAGGTTTCCCAATTTTTTCTTTTTTATTCTGGAATATTTTCGTCTTTTATATAATATTTTGTTCCCAACATTTTGTCTGGCAAATATTGTTGTTCTACCCAATGACCAGGGAAATCATGTGGATATAAATATCCCTCATGATATCCTAGTTTTTCCATTTCTTTTATTGGTGCATTTCTAATATGCATAGGAATTGTCCCTGTATCTTTTGTTGATACATCTTCTAAAGCCTTGTTTATAGCCAAATATGAAGCATTAGATTTTTTTGATGTTGCTACATATACTGCCGCTTCTGAAAGTAATATTCTTGCTTCTGGCATTCCAACCATGTGTACCGCTTGCATTGCTGCATTTGCTACAACCAATGCATTTGGATTTGCCATACCAACATCTTCTGATGCAGCAATTACAATTCTTCTTGCCAAAAACATTGGGTCTTCTCCGCCATTTAAAGCCCTCGCCAAATAAAACACAGTTGCATCAGGGTCTGAACCTCTCATAGATTTTATAAATGCACTTATATTATCATAGTGTGTGTCACCTTTTTTGTCAAAAACTGCTTTTCTACTTTGAACACAATTTTTGATAACTTCATCTGTTATATGAATATATCCATCTGCTTCCATATTTGTTGTAAGAACTGCTATTTCTAATCCATTTAAAGCCGTTCGTACATCTCCATTTGATATTGCTGCCAGTTTTCTTAAAGTATCATCTTCAACTTTTATACTATACTGTTTTAGACCATCTTCTCTTGTTAATGAATTTTTTAAAATTGTATAAATATTTTCTTCTGTTAATGGTTCTAGTTTTATAACCATTGACCTTGAGATTAAAGCCTTATTCACTTCAAAATATGGATTTTCTGTTGTTGCTCCAATTAAAATTATAAGTCCATTTTCTACATATGGAAGTAAAGCATCTTGTTGCAATTTGTTAAATCTATGAATCTCGTCTATAAATAGTATGCTTTTTCCTGTTGGATTTATCATAAAATTTTTTGTTTCTTCAATTACTTTTTTTATGTCTGATACTCCAGCAGTTACTGCATTTATTTTATAAAATTTATATTTTGTTGTCTCACTTATTACTTTTGCAAGTGATGTTTTTCCACATCCTGGAGGTCCAAATAATATGATACTAGATAGTCTATCAGCTTTTATTGTTCTATATAATATTTTGTCTTTGCCCAACACATGCTCTTGCCCTACGTATTCGTCTAGTGTTTTGGGTCTCATTCTATACGCTAGTGGTTCATTACTGTTCATAATTTTTCTCCTAAATTTCGGGATTGGGGGACGGGTCTTTA
>UMIZ01039453.1_pt1 | contig 14475 bp, 9 predicted proteins | sample 1965931 | NCBI WGS metagenome assembly UMIZ01 (sample SAMEA4836137, study PRJEB28245) | human gut metagenome | biome: gut microbiome; material: fecal sample | place: Denmark | collected 2008
CACAAAGCCTGTCCTAAAATTTTGATTAATGGCAATGACAATCGTCGCAGTCGCCGATTTCACCTACGATAGGTGTTGGGTCGATACCGTTTCTTTTGTAGTAGTCTGCAAGAGCAGCCTTGATAGCCTGCTCGGCAAGTACAGAACAGTGAACCTTTACAGGCGGAAGTCCGTCAAGAGCCTCCATAACTGCCTTGTTTGTAAGTTTTAAAGCCTCATCAATAGATTTACCCTTGATAAGCTCTGTTGCCATACTGCTTGTAGCAATAGCTGCACCGCAACCAAAAGTTTTGAACTTAACATCTACAATAGTGTTGTCCTTAACTTTGATATACATTTTCATAATGTCGCCACATTTTGAGTTACCAACTTCACCGATGCCGTCGGCATCAGGAATTTCACCAACATTTCTTGGGTTGGCAAAGTGGTCCATTACCTTTTCTGAATAAGCCATAACTAAGCCTCCTGTTTATTTATTAAGGGCTTCTTGAGCCTCTTGCTTTTTAATTTTTTCCCAGAGAGGTGACATATTTCTTAAGTATGTTACAACCTGCGGAATAACCTCGAGCATATAGTCAACATCTTCGTCTGTAAGCTCTGCCGAGAAAGAAAGACGCATACTGCCGTGTGCGATTTCGTGAGGAAGACCGATAGCGAGAAGTACATGGCTTGGGTCAAGGCTGCCCGAAGTACAAGCTGAACCCGAAGACGCCGAAATTCCGTTCATATCAAGTCTTAAGAGCAGGCTTTCGCCTTCAATGCCCTCAAAGCACATATTTACATTACCGGGTAAGCGGTGAACTCTGTCGCCGTTTACTCTTGAACGCTCAATTTTGAGGAGTCCGTCAATAAGTCTGTCACGCAATTTTTCAAGATGCTCTCTTCTTTCGTCCATTGTGTCAACGGCTTCCTGAAGAGCTGCGTCAAGCCCTACTACTCCCGCAACATTTTCTGTACCGGCTCTTTTATTTCTTTCCTGAGCACCGCCGTCAATTAAATTCTCTAATCTGATACCTCTTCTTACATAGAGAAGTCCGATGCCCTTAGGTCCGTGTAATTTATGAGCAGTCATTGAAAGCATATCAATATTCTGCTCCTGAACATTTATTTTTATATAGCCGGCAGCCTGAACAGCGTCGGTATGGAAAATTACTTTGTGCTTTTTGCAAATTGCTCCGATTTCGGTAATTGGCTGGATAGTACCGATTTCATTGTTTGCATACATAATAGATACAATAGCTGTATCTTCTCTGATAGCGTTTTCTACATCTTCGGGATGAACAATACCGTTTTCGTACACATCAAGGTAAGTTACCTCAAAGCCCTCTTTTTCAAGAGTCTGGCATGTGTGAAGAATAGCGTGATGCTCAAACTTAGAAGTGATAATGTGTTTTTTGCCTTTTGCCTTAAGGGCTCTGCAAACGCCCTTTAATGCCCAGTTGTCAGATTCACTGCCGCCTGAGGTGAAGTATATCTCATTAGCATTAGCAGCACCAAGGTTTTTTGCTATATTTTCTCTTGAGTTTTCAAGAATTTCCTTGGCTTTACCGCCTATTCTGTAAAGGCTTGACGGGTTGCCGTAGTACTCGGTGAGTACAGGCATCATTTTTTCAAGCACTGTAGGCGATATAGCTGTTGTAGCGGAGTTGTCTGCATAAATATATCTCATACTTGATAATCTCCTATCTATATCTATATAAAAATTGGTCAGTCAGGCTTTTGAAAACTTGTGCGCCTCGGCAACCGCCAAACGGTCGCAGCGCTCGTTTTCGGGATGTCCTGCGTGACCTTTTACCCATACAACATCAACATTATGAATGTCACATAAAGACAGCAGCTTGTCCCAAAGCTCGGGATTAAGCGCTTTTTCTTTTTTGTTGCGCATCCAACCGTTTGCTTTCCATTTTTTAGCCCAACCGAGCTTTAATGCGTTGCAAACATATTGAGAATCGCTGTACAGAGTTACATTGCAAGGCTCTTTAAGGAGTGAAAGCGCACCGATTACGGCACTAATTTCCATACGGTTGTTTGTGGTGACGGCTTCTCCTCCCGAGATTTCTTTTTCGTGCTCATTATATCTCAAAATCGCACCCCAGCCACCGGGTCCCGGATTGCCGCTGCAAGCTCCGTCTGTAAAAATTTCAACTTGTTTCATTTGCAATTCTCCTTAGCTGATGTTCAACCTATATTATAATACGCAAAATCACCAAATGCAACCATATTTTATGTTTATTTTTTCAATTTAATTATATTATTTACGGAATTTATTAAATCATAATTCTTAATTTTAAAATCTTCCGTAATTATGATTTTAAAATTCAAATATTGAGCATACTAAAATAGAAATATATGGAATGTTTACTTAAATGTAATATTAAAATTGTCTTTTAATTCTTTAACACGCTTGACATTGCTCTTTGATTTGCGGTACAATAAAGAAGATTACAATTAGGATTTAATCTGTATTAAATACGGATTCAAAATATATTTATACTTATATATAATAATTAATATTTCATTTTGCTGATATGACCGTTTTATATCAGAACTTTGTATTTATTACGAATTTTCAGGCTTTATATTTTGATACATACAAAAGGAATTTATGCCTGTATTGTGTGAAATGTTAATTTTAATAAATTTTAAGAAATATGGAGGTAAATTTGTGAGTACAGAATTTAAGTACGATAATCGAAGAAAAAGCAACTGCTACAATAAGTACTCAAAAGGTAAAAAAAATTACGGAGGGTCTTCTTACAAGCCGTCGCAGGGCAAGGGAGCATCCGAATCTTTTAAGGGAGGTACTTTTAAGGGCGGTAATAAAAATTTTAAATATTCAAAGAATTACCGCAAAAAGCCTTATCAAAAACAGTTTAAACCGATTAAAAACAAGCCGTCTGTAAAGATTGCTTTCCTTGGCGGGCTTAACGAAATCGGAAAGAACATTACAATGATTGAGTGCGAGAACGATATAATTCTTGTTGACTGCGGTATGGCTTTCCCTGACGGAGATATGCTCGGTGTTGACCTTGTTATCCCTGATTTTACTTATATCGAACAGAATCAAGACAAAATCAGAGGTATTGTGCTTACTCACGGTCACGAAGACCACATCGGCGGACTTCCGTTCTTACTTGGCAGAGTGAATATTCCGATTTACGGAACTGCGCTTACTCTCGGACTTGTAGGCAACAAACTCAAGGAACACAGCCTTTATAATGAGTCAAGCCTTAACAGAGTTAATGCAGGCGAAACGATTAAACTCGGCTGTATGAGTGTTGAGTTTATCCATGTAAACCACTCAATTCCGGATGCGGTTGCATTTGCTATCCGCACACCCGCAGGCACAATTGTGCATACAGGCGACTTTAAAATTGACTGCACACCTATTACAGGCGATATGATTGATTTGTCGGCGTTTGCCCGTGTAGGCGATGAGGGCGTATTGGCTCTTCTTGCTGAAAGCACGAACGCAGAGCGTCCCGGTTACACACAGACCGAACGCACGGTTTCGGATAGTTTTGACAATCTTTTCAGAAGAGCGGAGCACGACAGAATTATTATTGCTACCTTTGCTTCAAATGTAAACAGAGTACAGCAGATTATTAATTGTGCGGAAAAATACGGAAGAAAAGTAGCTTTTTCGGGCAGAAGTATGGTCAATTATATGGCTGTAGCAAGCGAGCTCGACTATCTTAGCGTGCCTGAAAATATTTTAATTGACCTTGATATGCTTGACAGATACCCGAGAGAGCAAATTGTTCTTGTTACTACAGGCAGTCAAGGCGAACCGATGAGTGCGTTGTCAAGAATGGCATATTCAGACCACCGCAAAGTTATGGTCGGCGAGGGTGACTTTATTATCATTTCTGCCAATCCTATTCCCGGCAACGAAAAAACAGTCGGAAATGTTGTTGACGAACTCCTCAAAAAGGGCTGTAAGGTCGTTTACGAATCAATGTATGAAGTTCATGTTTCGGGACATGCTTGTCAGGAAGAACTTAAGATTATTCATAAACTTGTAAAACCGAAGTACTTTATCCCTGTTCACGGCGAGCAAAAGCACCTAAGAAAACACGCCGATCTTGCTATGTTCCTCGGTATGGACAGAAAAGATATTTATATCGGCGATGTCGGCAGCTGCATTGAAATCAACGAAAACTATATGAAAGAATTGCCTGCCGTACCTGCGGGAAAGGTATTTGTTGACGGTCTTGGAGTAGGTGATGTCGGAAGTATTGTACTTCGTGACAGAAAGCACCTCGGACAGGACGGACTTATCATTATCGTTGCATCTCTCGATGTTTATGACGGTCATGTTATCAGCGGCCCTGATATTGTATCAAGAGGCTTTGTATATGTTCGTGAGAGCGAGGGTTTGCTTGACGAGGTAAGACAGGTTGCAAACAACATTCTTGAAGATTGTGCAGACAACAACATTCATGAGTGGGGTATAATCAAGAACAGAATTAAAGATGATGTTTCCAAACTTATCTCACAAAAAACACGCAGAACCCCAATGATTCTTCCGATTTTACAGGAAGTATAATATAATAAAATCTACGAAAGGAAGGGTTTGAATTGAAGAAGAAAAGTTTTACGACTATGCCGACATTTGTTATATTTTCGGTTGCAATGCTTGCTATGTCTTTTGCATCATACAGCTATGACCCGGTGCTTTGCTACATTGAGATTGCCGTGTCGGTTGTAACCGCAGGTATAGTTGTCGTTTCGACCCTTCGCTTTCGTAACTATATAGCTACCACAGTTCGCAGTACAGCCGAGAAAATCAACGGATTTAATCCCGAATTTCTTGATAAATACAAAATTCCCGTCACGGTGCTTGGTGCAGAGGGGGAGATAATTTGGAGCAATACAAGGTTCAGAAAGCAGTTCTGCAACGGTAAAAATCCCGAAGGCGATATGATTTCGCCTTACATAGGCGACAAGAAAATAACAGATGTCGCCGACCACGAAACATTTGAAACCGCCTGCAACGGCAATGAATTTGTAGGCTTTGTCATCTCTACAAACGAGGGATATGTTTGTTATTTTGTGGAGAATACATATTACAGGCAAATTGTGCGTGAGTACAATGCAACCCGTCCTTGTGTAGCGATTATTACTTTTGATAACAGCGATGACTTTTCAAACGAATCCGATGAAATTTATTCCGAGGTTTCTCTGAATGTTCAGTCGTTCTTGCAGAGATGGGCGAACGAGTATAACGCTTTGTTTAAGATAATCGGCAATAACCGTTATATGATTATCTTTAAAGAAACCGATGTTGACAAACTTGTTGAACAAAAGTTCCCAATATTACAGGAAATTCACGGCATAAAAGCGGGTCAGCATACCGCTACGGTATCTATCGGTTTGTGCAGAGGCATAAACTCTCTCAAAGACAGCGAAACCAATGCGAGAAAGGCGCTTGATATGGCGCTTGGCAGAGGCGGAGATCAGGTTGCTATTATAAGCAACAATATTTACGAATTTTTCGGAGGTACTTCCGCTACTTCCGAAAAGGTCAGCAAGGTGCGTATGCGTGTTATTGCAAATGCAATCAAGCGTACGATAAACGATTGCGATAAAGTTTTTGTTATGGGACACAGATTTTCTGACCTTGACTGTATCGGTGCGGCTATCGGTATGCAGTCGGTTATGGAAAAATCTTTTAATCTGTATTCAAAAATAGTTGTTGATAAAACAAAAACTATGGCTGAAAAGCTGATTGATTATGCAGAGAAAAACATAGGAAAAGATATATTTATTACCCCCGATGAGGCAATTAAGCAGGTTACACCAAAGACTTTGCTTATCATTGTTGATACTCATTTGAGAAATTCTCTTGAAAGTCCACAGCTTTACGACGAATGTAAAAAGGTCATTGTTATTGACCATCATCGCAGAGCGGTTAATTATATAGATAACGCACTTGTTTTCTGCCACGAGCCGTTTGCTTCGTCTGCGTGTGAAATGTGCAGCGAGATTATCAGCTGCATTGATGATAAAGCAATCGGATATGCACAGGCGGACGCTTTGCTTGCGGGCATTATGCTTGATACAAAGAATTTTGTTTTAAAAACAGGTGTAAGAACCTTTGAAGCAGCCGCATATTTGAGGAGAAGAGGCGCTACTACAATTAATGTAAAGCAGATGTTCTCCGATTCAATTGAAACTTACCGTGAAAAAGTAAGCATAGTATGCGATGCAAAAATATACAGAAACTGCGCAATTTCAATCGCAAAGGGCGCTGACGGTGATGTAAGACTTGCCTCTGCGCAGGCAGCAGACGAATTACTCACGCTTGAAAATGTAAAAGCCTCTTTTGTAATTTATGAAAGCGGCGGTAAAATTTGTATTTCCGCACGCAGCTTTGGCGCTGTAAATGTGCAGATTATTATGGAAAAGCTCGGCGGTGGCGGACATCAGACAATGTCGGCTACACAGCTTAGTGATATAAATAAAGAACAGGCTCTCAAGATGCTTATCGAAGTTATAGATACAAATCTTGAGGATGCAAGTTGCAAATAGCAGAAAGGAACGACAATTATGAAAGTAATACTTTTGCAGGATGTTAAGGCACTTGGCAAAAAAGGCGACCTTGTAAATGCTTCTGACGGATATGCAAGGAATTTTCTTCTTCCTAAGAACCTTGCAAGAGAGGCAAATGCACAGGCTATGAATGAATATAGAAACGCTGAAAACTCAAAGAACTTTAAGATTGCTACCGAGAAAAAGCAGGCAGAGGGTTACAAAGCACAGCTTGAGGGCAAAACCTTTGAGATGAAAGCAAAAGCAGGTCAGGGCGGCAAACTTTTCGGCAGCATTACCGCAAAGCAGGTTGCCGAGGAAATCAAAAAACAGTATAATATCAACATAGACAAGCGTAAGGTTGTTCTTGAAAGTGATATTAAAGAATTCGGTTCTTACAAAGCCGATGTAAAACTTTATTCGGGTATTGTTGCAAACATTACCGTTAAGGTATCAGAGGCTTAATTTTATTTACGATTGCAAAGGAGGGGTGACAAATGGCGGATAATCAAATTTCAAGTAGCTACGACGGACTTCATATGCCGTACAGTCCCGAAGCTGAACAGGCACTGCTTGGTGCGATTATTCTTGAAAGCGATGTTTTTGATAAAGTAATTGAATACATCAAGTCCCCCGATTATTTTTATGTTTCACTGCATAAGCTGATTTTCAAGACGATGACCGAGATGGTCAACTTCGGCGGCAAAATCGACTTTGTCACATTGCTTGAAAAACTTAAGCAGACAGGTTCGTTTGACGAAACGACAGGCAAGACATATCTTTATGACCTTGTAAACAACTGTCCGTCAATATCCAATGCCGAGGCTTATGCGGAGGTTATAAGAGATAAATACAATATCCGCAGGCTTATTACCGCTGCAAGAGAAATCATTGATGACGCTACGGCAGGCACGGAAGATACATCTGTTATTATCGATTCTGCCGAGCAGAAAATCTTTGACATAAGACAGGGTAACGAGAAAAAGGGACTTGAGAGAATTAACTCTGTTATTATGCAGACTTTTGACAGACTTGACGCTCTCAACAGCACAACAGACGACAGTATGAAACCTGTTTCTACGGGTATCGGCGACCTTGACCGAGTAATTACGGGTCTTAACCGAAGCGACCTTATTTTGCTCGCCGCCCGTCCGGGTATGGGTAAAACGAGTTTTGCGCTGAATATTGCACGATATGTTGCCTGTACGGCTAAAAAAACGGTTGCTTTTTTCTCTTTGGAAATGTCAAAAGAACAGCTTGCCAGCCGTTTATTGTCGGCAGAGGCTCTTATTGAAGGTACAAAGCTGAGAATAGGTAAGCTAAACGATGAGGAATGGGACAGACTTATTCCGGCAAGCGATATTCTCGGCAAGTCGGAGCTTTATCTTGACGATTCACCGGGTATTACCATTACCGAAATGAAATCAAAGTTAAGACGAATGAGAAAACTTGACCTTGTAATTATTGACTACTTACAGCTTATGGGCAGCGGCAGAAGAATAGATAACCGAGTTCAGGAAATTTCTGAAATCACAAGAAATCTTAAAATTCTTGCAAAAGAAATGAATGTTCCCGTTATCACACTGTCACAGCTTTCCCGTGCAAGCGAACAGCGTACCGACCACAGACCGCAGCTTTCCGACTTGCGTGATTCGGGTTCTATTGAGCAGGATGCCGACATCGTACTTTTTCTTTACCGTGAGGGATATTACGATAAAAACGAGGACGATTCTCCGCAGGGTGCAGATCAAAATTCGGGTGAGTGTATTGTAGCCAAAAACCGTCACGGCGAGGCTCGTACTGTAAAAATGCATTGGCAGGGTGAGTTTATGAGATTTACAGGTACGGAGGACAGAAGTGAGTAATCCTTTTTTGACGGCTGTAAATAAATATAAGCTGATTGAAAAAAATGATTCCGTTGCCGTTGCGCTTTCGGGTGGAGCAGATTCGGTTTCACTTCTTCATATGCTTTGTTCTGTAAAAGAAAAATATAATCTTACATTATACGCAATCCATATTAATCATATGATACGGGGCGAAGAGGCAGAGCGAGATGAAGAATTTTGCAGAGAATTTTGTAAAAAACTTTCCGTCAAACTTTTTGTAAAAAAAATAAATGTTCCGTCAATAGCGGAGAAAGAAAAAATCAGTACGGAGCTTTGTGGAAGGAATGTCAGATATAAAGAATTTGACGAGCTTTCCAAAAAGCTTAACTGTAAAATCGCAACTGCACACACGCTTTCCGATAATGCGGAAACGCTGATGATTAACCTTGTAAGGGGCACATCGCTTAACGGACTTTGTGCAATTCCCGAAAGGCGGGATTATATAATCAGACCGCTGATTTTGTGCGACAGAGCGTACATTGAAAATTACTGCCGTGAAAATTCACTTGATTATGTGACCGACAGCACAAACCTTACCGATGATTACACAAGAAACAAAATCCGTCATAATGTAATCACCGAGCTGAAAAAGATAAATCCGAGTTTTGAAGCTTCTTTAAAGCGACTGTGCGACGACGCAAAACTTCTGTCAGTTTATCTTGACAAACAGACAGATAAAGCGGTTGCCGACAGCAGACTTGCTTTCGGATATTCGGCAAAAAAGATTTGTGAGCAGGATAAAATCATACGGCAGAATGTAATCAAAAAAATTTGTGTTGAAAACGGAGCCGATATTCCCGAGCATATTCATATCGAACTTATTGATAATGCTCTTTTTGAAAGCGGTTGTGTTGATTTGTGCGGTAATTTCCGAGCTGTGGTAAAACAGGGAATACTGCGGATAGAAAATACCGAAGCTGTTAATAATTTTGGTGAAGAAATATTATTTGCCGATGTTATTAATAAAGAATTTACATTTGATAATATAAAATATTTTGTAAAAGAAATTACAGATTTTGACGATTTAACCGATAATCCGATTTATATGTCCGAAAAAGAAACGAAAAATGCCGTGATACGCACACGCAGACAGGGCGATAAGATTTTTTTCAAGGACAGAAATATTACCAAGCCTTTAAGAAAGGCTATGAATGAATTTAAAATTCCGTCTGAATTGAGGGATAAACTTCCGCTTGTGGCAGTAAATAATGAAATATTGTGGTGTGAGGGGATAAATTCGGTTCAGACATCTTATAGTGCAGAAAAAAGAAAATTTATTATAATATGTGAACAAGGGAGGACTTTTTGTGCATAAGGACATTGAAAAAATACTTTACAGCGAGCAGGATATTAAAAATATTGTGAAAAGGCTTGCAAAAGAGGTTGAAAAGGATTATAATGGCAAGGACTTTATAATGGTAGGCTTGCTTAAGGGCTGCGTATCGTTTATGGTTGATTTAATGAGGGAAGTAAACCTTGATTTCAGCATAGATTTTCTTGCTGTTTCAAGCTACGGCAACTCAACCGTAAGCTCGGGCAGAGTTAATATTCAGAAAGATATTTCAACTTCTGTTGACGGCAAGCATATTCTCATTGTTGAGGATATTGTGGACTCGGGCAGAACACTTGCTTTTATTTCACAGTATCTTTATGCAAAAAATGCTGCGTCTGTAAAAATTTGCACATTGTTCAACAAGCCTGACAGAAGAGTTACCGATATTGATGTTGCTTATGTCGGTTCTGTAATTCCCGACGCATTTATTGTAGGCTACGGACTTGACTATGCGGAGCGTTACAGAAATCTCCCTTATGTAGGCGTTCTTAAGGAGTCTGTTTATTCACAGGATACATAAAATTACGCTTTTAAATTCATAATATAAAAAGGAGTGATTCCTATTGGACAAAAAACTGCGTAACATAATTATTTATATCACTGTTGCGGTTATGGTTGTGCTCGGTGTGGCATTTTTGATGACCCAAAATTCATCTGCAAGTTACACAACCTCTCAACTGGTAAATCTTTTTAAAGAGGACAAGGTTCAGAGTTATACCGTCAACTACGGAACAGGTGCGATTGAAATTACACTTAAAGAGGGTGTAAAACTTAAACCCGCAAAGGACATCGCTACATCTGACAGCATTATTCAGGATACAACGGATGATAATATCACAGCTACAGATCCTGACGGAAAAAATGCCAAGAGCTCAGCAAAAAATGTTGTTGTAAGAGGTACTCTTGCCGATATTGAAAGATTTATTGACGATGTTTCAGTTTACACCGCATCGGCGGACGAAGCTGTTTCTTATGATTATATCAAAGGCAGTGACAACACACTTTTATATGAATTTTTGCCTATACTTGTAACGGGAATCCTCTTTGTAGTTGTATGGATATTCATTATGAAGAAAATGGGCGGCGGTCTTGGCGGAAAAGAAATGAACTTCGGCAAGGCTAAAATCAAAAATACAAATGACGAAAAGCGCAAAACCACATTTGAAGATGTTGCAGGCGCAGACGAAGAAAAGGAAGAGCTTGAAGAAATCGTTGAATTCCTTAAAGCTCCGGATAAGTATAATAAACTCGGCGCAAGAATCCCTAAGGGTGTACTCCTTGTAGGCCCTCCTGGTACAGGTAAAACATTGCTTGCAAGAGCTGTTGCAGGCGAGGCAGGCGTTCCGTTCTTCTCAATTTCAGGTTCCGACTTTGTAGAAATGTTTGTCGGCGTCGGTGCGTCAAGAGTTCGTGACCTCTTTGAACAGGCTAAGAAGAACTCACCGTGTATCATCTTCATTGATGAGATTGACGCCGTAGGTCGCCAGAGAGGCGCAGGTCTTGGCGGCGGTCACGATGAGCGTGAGCAGACACTTAACCAGTTGCTTGTAGAGATGGACGGCTTCGGAGCAAACGAGGGCGTTATCCTTATTGCCGCAACTAACAGACCTGATGTTCTCGATCCTGCTCTTATGCGTCCGGGCAGATTTGACAGACAGGTAATCGTAAGCTATCCTGACATCAACGGCAGAGAAGCTATCCTTAAGGTACATGCTCGCAAAAAGCCGCTTGCTCCCGATGTTAAGCTCAAGACTATTGCAAAGACAACAGCAGGATTCACAGGTGCAGACCTTGAGAATCTCCTTAACGAGGCTGCTTTGCTTGCTGCAAGAAAGAATAAAAAAGCCATTACTATGGAAGAAATCGAAGAGGCTACAATCAAGGTTGTAGTTGGTGCTGAGAAAAAGACAAGAGTTATGAGCGACAAGGAAAAGAAACTTACCGCTTATCACGAGGCAGGTCACGCAATCTGTTTCCACGAGCTTGCTACACAAGACCCTGTTCACGAGATTTCAATTATTCCGAGAGGTATGGCAGGCGGTTATACAATGCCGTTGCCGTCTGAAGATAAGTCTTACAACTCACGTACAGAAATGCTTGAAGACATCGTAGTATGTCTTGGCGGTAGAGTTGCGGAGGCAATCATTCTTGACGATATTTCAACCGGTGCGTCTAACGATATTGAAAAGGCTACAAAGACTGCCCGTGATATGGTTACAAAGTACGGTATGACTAAGGAACTCGGCTGTATTTGTTACGGCAAAGACAACAGTGCCGTATTCCTTGGCAGAGATATGGGTCATACTCAAGATTATTCAGAGCAAACTGCCGCTAAGATTGACGAGCTTATTCTTGAGATTGTCAACAATGCTTACGACAGAGCAGAAACCATTTTGAAGGATAATATTGATAAACTTCATGAGGTTGCAGCTTACCTTATTAAGCATGAAAAAATGGGCGGCGAAGACTTTGAGGCTGTTATGAACGGCACTTATGTTGAGCCTGTTGAGGCAGAAGATGCCGAATCCGAAGAAGATAATGCAAATACTGCCGAAAACAAAGATAACGAATAATAATTTTTATAGCCTCTCTTTATGAGAGGCTATAATTGCTAAATAAAGGAAAAAGGGGAAAGAGATGGAACACGACAAAATTATAGTAAGAGGAGCTAAAGAGCATAATCTGAAAAATGTCAATGTTGAAATTCCGAGAAATAAACTTGTTGTAATAACAGGTCTTTCGGGTTCGGGCAAAAGCTCGCTTGCTTTTGATACCATCTATGCCGAGGGACAAAGACGCTATGTAGAAAGCCTTTCTTCTTATGCAAGAATGTTTTTGGGACAAATGGACAAACCAAATGTAGAGAGCATTGAGGGATTGTCACCTGCTATTTCTATTGACCAAAAGACCACATCGAAAAATCCTCGTTCAACCGTCGGCACCGTAACCGAAATTTACGATTACCTGCGTTTGCTTTATGCAAGAGTCGGTATTCCGCACTGCCCTGTTTGCGGCAGAGAAATCAGACAGCAGACGGTTGACCAGATAGTAGATAAAATTATGTCTTACGACGAGGGCACAAAAATTCAGATTTTGGCTCCTGTTGTGCGTGGCAGAAAAGGCGAGCATGTAAAGGTACTCGAAAGTGCAAGAAAATCGGGTTTTGCGAGAGTAAGAGCAGACGGAATTGTGTATGATTTGTCAGAAAAAATTCCGCTTGAGAAAAATAAAAAACATAATATAGAAGTAATTGTTGACCGACTTGTAGTAAAGCCTGAAATTACTTCAAGACTTTCTGACAGTATAGAAACCGCCTCTAAACTTTCAAACGGTATTATTCTTGTGAATATTGTCGGCGGAGAAGATGTAATGTTCTCACAGAAGTATTCATGCCCGGACCACGGTGTGAGTATTGAAGATTTATCGCCGAGAATGTTCTCTTTTAATAATCCCTTCGGTGCTTGCCCTAAATGTACGGGCTTGGGCGTATTTCTTAAGATTGACGAAAATAAAATTATTCCCGATATGAGTAAAAGTGTGCGACAGGGCGCTATAAAAGGAAGCGGCTGGGCAATGGAGGGCAGTTCCATTGCGGCTATGTACTTTGAGGCACTTGCCGAAAAATATAATTTTTCACTTGACTCACCGTTGTCGGAACTATCACCTGAAATTATCAAAATTTTGCTTTACGGTACAGGTGACGAAACCGTGACTATTCACCGTAAATCGGTTTACGGCAGTGGCAGTTATGAGCAAAAATTTGAGGGTATTATAAATAATCTTGAGCGCAGATATAAGGATACTTCGAGTAATTGGATAAAGGAAGAAATCCAAACATATATGTCGGAAATTCATTGTGACGAATGTAACGGCGACAGACTGTCAAAAGAGAGCCTTGCCGTAACGGTCGGCGGAATTAATATTGCGGATTTCTGTAAAAAATCCGTTGTATCTGCGCTTGAATTTCTTGATACAATTGAGTTTACCGAAAAAGAAAAGATTATTTCTGCCGAGATTGTAAAGGAAATCCGTGAACGACTTAACTTTTTACAGCGTGTCGGTCTTGGCTATCTTACGCTTTCCCGTTCTGCAGGAACGCTTAGCGGCGGTGAAAGTCAGCGTATACGACTTGCAACTCAAATCGGCAGCAGTCTTATGGGTGTGCTTTATATTCTTGACGAGCCGAGTATCGGTTTGCACCAGCGTGACAATGAAAAACTTTTGAGCACGCTTAAAAGACTTCGTGACTTGGGCAATACGGTTATAGTTGTTGAGCATGATGAAGATACTATGTACGCTGCCGACTGCATTGTTGATGTCGGCCCGGGCGCAGGTGTGCATGGCGGTGAGATTGTTTGCGTAGGCGATGTTGATGAGATCAAGGCTTGCGAAAAATCAATTACAGGTCAGTATCTAAGCCATAAAAGAGTTATTCCTGTTCCCGAAAAACGCAGGGAGGGCAACGGGAAATTTATTGAAATTCTCGGTGCCGCCGAAAACAATCTTAAAAATGTAAATGTAAAGATTCCGCTCGGCAAACTTGTTTGCGTAACGGGCGTTTCGGGTTCGGGAAAAAGTACACTGATTAATGAGATTTTATACAAAACTCTTGCCCGTGATTTAAACAAAGCCAAGATTATTCCGGGCAAAAACAAGGGCATAAAAGGCATTGAAAATCTTGATAAGGTAATCGACATCAACCAAAGCCCGATCGGAAGAACT
>UMIZ01027688.1_pt1 | contig 14200 bp, 10 predicted proteins | sample 1965931 | NCBI WGS metagenome assembly UMIZ01 (sample SAMEA4836137, study PRJEB28245) | human gut metagenome | biome: gut microbiome; material: fecal sample | place: Denmark | collected 2008
ATAATTAGAATCTGTTGTATCAGTTTGAACAGGATTTATTTCATTTCTTTCATCTACAAAATTCAATTTCTTAAGGTTAAATTTTTTCTTATTTAAACCATTTTCTGTGTCCTCAGTTTCGGTAGTAACACCATCTGAATATTTCCCAAAATCAAAAGTCTTGAATTTTTTAGGTTCCTTATATTTTGATTCCAAATAATTAAATTTACCAGGACCAACCACTGGCTTACCATTAGAGCCTCTAATTTTATATGCACAGTCTTTCTGACCAAGGGTTTGTAATTTACCAGGCTTAAAGTAAGGTGTAAATTTCCATTCAACTCCACCATGTTTTGAGTCATATTTCATTTTATCAAAATCAATAGTGTTTCCCATAGACCACTCTCTCTTTTGACCAAATTCACTACTCCACCATTCAAGTTCACCTATAACTCCGCCACCTGTAAATATTTTATTAATACAGTTTGCTAAAATAGTTTGTTTGTAATTTTCTTTACCACCGGAAACATTCAATTGTTCCAAGTTTTGAGCAGATATAACAGTACCAACTTTATATTTTCTATACATTGTAAAGATAGGTTCTGTTGCTTTACAAATGAAATCTGGGAACTCATCAATGTATAAGAAATTTGGAACTCTAGATTTTTCACTTCCAGGTCTTCTTAAAACTGCATTTTGCATAGAAATTAAGAAGAATAGTCCAAATGCCTTATGGCTTGAAGCACCTAAATCTCCACGTCTAGTGCAAACAAATGTGATGTCACCATTAGCAAGCATTTTATCAAAGTTAATATTATTATGTCTGTTACATAAAATAGACTTAACACCAGGTAATCTTAATAATTTATCTAATTGAGTTGTTACCGCATCTATATAAATTTCAGTATTTTGTCTATTAATACCATTTTTATAAAAATTCTTTTTAAAATAAGCCAATTGAGTACTATATTTTTCTTTTAATTCAGCATCATGTGCTAAAATTTCACACATTTTTTCAACTAAATCAAAATTATTAAACATTTCAAGCATATCTTTTAAGTTAGGTAACATTCCTTCATTCATTCTAGGATACATTTCTTTTAATAAAATTGAAACATTTTCAATTGCCTGTAAAACAACTGACTCTCTATAAGTTTCATCAGATTCATCCTTAGAAATTTCAAGCATTGTCTTTAAAACAGAAGAAATTGTAATTGCAATTTTATTTGTATCATCATAAACAAATGGATTCAAACCAATTGAATTTTTATCTGAAGGATCTATAATGTTATAACTCAAACCAAAATTATCACATACGCTCATCATATGATCAGATATTTCTCTATCAGGGGATAGAACAGTTACACCACAATTTTTATAAGTAATTTCAGAGTTAGAATCCAAAATCATTTTTTTCATATAACCTTTATATACATCCTCATTGCCAGAAGTAGGGGATAACATATTTAAATTAAAGTTAGCATTTAAGTAATCATTATCATAAGGCTTTGTTAATGTTGCAATTCCCGTTTTTAATGCAGTAAATCCCATTTCCTTTGCAACTTCTCTAAAGAAAAATTTTTTTTCTAAATCTCTTGCAATTAAAGGTTCATAAATTAAAGATGTTTTACCTGTACCAGAAGCACCACATACAAACATTGATTGATATCTTGAAGCTTCAGGAATTGTTATTTGAGCAGCAGTCTCACTATTTTGACATAAATATACATCACAAGTGTATGGACCGTGACCTTCTTTTTTATCTGATAAATCAATTCCACCATAATCCCAAATTGATTGAGTCATATCTTTACTATCGTTTACACCAAAGTATAGAAAATTGAATACTTTTGGAATCATAAGTACTGGCAGTAAAAGTGTTAATGATGTAAATGCAGGTCGTACTAAGTCAGAAAAGTCTGTAACTAAATCTACATATCCTGGGTTAAATACAAGCAATAGCCATGCTCCTAAATTAAGCCATTGTATAAACATTGAAATAGCAATAACGCTTAAACCAATGATATAAATATTAAATAGTGTTACTTTTCTTTTTTTGGTAGATGCAAATTCTGAACTGCCTGAAAATAAAAATGCAAATATAGGACAGGCAAGTGCAAAAGTGTACATCAAAGGTCCCCAATATGAGTATGAAACACCTGTAAATAACATTAGCATAAATTCAGCGATTCTATCAACAGCTAAATATACTGTTAAAAGTGTAAGAACATATGTTGCAAAAGTATTTCTACTGGTGCCTAATTTTTTCAAAAATTTGTCTATTATTTTCATTATATAATTGCCCCTTTTTTTAATTATATTTTATTTCGATATTTTAAAATTCTACATATCTATTATCCTATAAAATTGCGAAAAAAACAAGTATTTTTGGAAAAAAAGTGCATAAATAAGGCAAATAAAAGAATAATAATCATACAAAAAACATATAATATTTAAAATAATATTAAATTTAGAGGAGAAAGCATAATGGAAGAATTTAAAAAAGAACAATTAATAAAAGAAAAAAGTGAAATAGAAAAAGAAATGGAATTAATAAAAAATATAATAAAAACAAGAGAAGAACTAAAAAGTGACAACAAAAATTTTGAATTTGCAGAACAAGAATTAGTTGATTATTATATATATCATATAAAAGCAAACCAAGCCAAATTAGATTATCTAATAAAATTAGCAAAAGCAAATGGAATTACCATAGATATAATAAATCAAATAAAATATGAAAAATATGACGAAGAAATAGGGTAGAGAAAAAAAGTTAAAAAAATATAAATACAAAAATTTTAATGAATATTTGTCCATATAAACTCATACAAATGTATAAAAAAGTATAAAGAGGGATGAATATGGACACAAATATAATTACATATTTAGCATGCATATGTTTTTTGTTTATTTTTGGAAGAATATTTATAGTTCCAATAAAAAAGATTTTAAAACTTATTATCAACTCCATTTTAGGAGGACTAACAATATTTTTAATAAATCTTGTAGGAGGAATATGGGGCTTTCATATAGGACTTAATATTTTTACAAGTATATTAGTTGGAGTACTAGGACTGCCAGGGGCAGTATGTCTAGTAATAGTAAAATTATTAATTTAAAAATTCGGGATTAAGTGACTAACCAAGGAGTTAAGTAGTAGAACACAAAATCCCGGATTTTTATTTTCAATTTTATGATTTTTATTGATTAAAAAATCGAAGTATGATAGCATAAGAGTGAAAGGGGGAAAAAGCATGATATATATAATTATATTGGTAGGAATTATATTAGTGTATGGTATAATAACATATAATAATTTAACAAAATGGAAAAATCTTGTAAAAGAAGCATTTTCAACTATGGATATATATCTAAAGAAAAGGTGGGATTTAATACCGAACTTAGTAGAAATAGTTAAAGGATATGCACAACACGAAAAAGATGTATTAGAAAAAATAACAGAATTAAGAACAAACAATTATGAAGAAATGTCAAAAGACAAAAAAATAAACATTAATGAACAAATAACAAATAACTTATCTAAAATTGTTGCAATTGCAGAAAATTATCCTGAACTAAAATCAAGCGAAAACTTTTCACAACTAAGCAAAGACCTAACCATAATTGAAGATGAGATAGCAAATAGTAGAAAATATTATAATGGAACAGTTAGAATATATAATAATAAAATTCAAATGTTTCCAAGCAGTATAATTGCAAAAATATTTGGATTTAAAGAATCAAAAATGTTTGAAGCAAACATTGAAGAAAAAAATAATATAAAGGTGGAAATATAAATGAAACAAAAGATAATAAAAATTTTAACTGCACTGATTATTGTTTTAATTATTGTATTACAAAACACTAAAGTATTTTGTTCCACAAGTTCAAGTGACTATACAATACAATCATACAATATAAAAATGACTGTAAATGAGGATAATACATTTGATATAACAGAAAAAATTACCGCATATTTCAATAATCCAAAACACGGAATTTATAGAAAAATACCATTAAAAAACTCAATTACAAGAACAGATGGAACAACATCAAATAACAGAGCAAAAATTACTAATATAATTGTTGATAAAAACTTTAAAATATCAAACGAAAACGGATATAAAGTAATAAAAATTGGAGATGCAGACTCTACATTAACAGGAAGACAAACATATACAATAAAATATAAATACAACATAGGAAAAGACCCATTAAAAAATGCAGATGAATTGTATTACAATATAATAGGGAATCAATGGGACACAAATATTCAAAACATAACTTTTTCAATAACAATGCCTAAAGAATTCGATAAAAGTACACTAGGATTTTCATGTGGATATAAAGGAACAGTAAATAGCCAAGACATAGAATATGAAGTAAACGGAAAAACAATATCTGGAGGAACCACAAGAACATTAAGAGCAGGAGAAGCATTAACAATAAGATTAACACTACCTGAAGGATATTTTGTTGGGGCTAGTACAAATATAAGTGCATTTACAATATTAACCATATTAATATGTGCTGTATTTATTTTGATAGCAGATTTATTATGGAGAAAATATGGAAAAGATGATGCTGTTGTAGAAACTGTAGAATTCTATCCACCAGCAGGATTGAATTCAGCAGAAGTAGGATATGTGTATAAAGGTACAGCAGATAATGAAAGTATAATATCATTATTGGTATATTTGGCAAACGAAGGTTACTTAGAAATAAGCGAAACAGAAGAAGAAGGTTTGTTTAGAAAATCAAAGAGCTTTAAAATAACAAAAATAAAAAATTATGATGGAAATAATGAATATGAAAAGATGTTTTTTAACGGACTTTTTAAATGTACATCTATAAAAAATATAAGTATCGACAAATTAAAAGAAATAGCAGAAAAAACTAAAGGAGCAAATCAAAAGGTTACAATAGATGAAGCGATTGCGATGGTAGATGATGAAGGTGATAAAAAAACATTTGTTACAAAAACAGATTTATATGATGAATTTTATTTAACATTAAATAAGATAAGGGCAACAATGAATTCAAAGAAAAATAGAAATAAATTATATGAAAAAGTAGCAAGTGGAAAAGTTAAGTGGATTTTACTTATGGTTTTTATAATTTTTTTATTAATAACAATAAAGCCAGTTTATGAATATGCAGGAATGGAAGAAATGTTTATGGCAGTACTATTTCCAGTTATAGGATATTCAGTTATAATAGGATCTACATTAAATGTTTCAAAAATGCAAAAAGGAATTATCATAATATGGGGATTATTGTTTGGTGGAATGCCATTGATAATGACACTTTTGCCAGCATTGATTGATGACCCAATGTATATAGTTGAAAATATTGTTGGGATTATAAGTATAATAGTTTTAACAATGTTTATAAAAATAATGCCAAAAAGAACAAAATATGGAAATGAATTATATGGAAAAATAAAAGGATTTAGAAGATTTTTAGAAAATGCAGAAAAACAACAACTAGAAGCATTAGTTGAGAAAAATCCACAATACTTTTATGATATATTACCATACACATATGCATTAGGAGTATCAAAAAAATGGATGGAACAATTTGAAACAATTGCATTACAGGCACCAAATTGGTACACAGGATATAGTACATTTTCAACATATGAATTTTGCAATTTTATGGGTAGTACAATGTCTTCAGCACAAAGTGCAATGTCATCAAGCCCATCATCAAGTGGAGGCGGATCTTCTGGAGGTGGCTCTTCTGGAGGAGGCTCTGGAGGTGGAGGTGGAGGCTCTTGGTAGTCTTCTTATCTACATATAATATAAAAAATAAATCTCCAATCAAAAAATCAGGAAAGAAGAAATAAATCTTCAATCCTGATTTTTTTCTATTCAACTGTAACTGATTTTGCTAAGTTTCTAGGCTTATCAACATCCAAACCTTTTTCCTTAGAAATATGATAAGCAAGTAGTTGTAATGGAACAATTGATAAAATAGGGGAAACAAAACAATTTGTTTCAGGGATATCAATTACAACATCAAACATACTCTTATCAATATCTTGGTTAGAAACAACCAAAGTTTTAGCACCACGAGTAATAACCTCTTGAATATTACTTACAGTCTTTTTAACCAAATCTTTATCAGTCATAATACTAACAACAGTAACACCATTTTCAATTAAAGCAATAGGACCATGTTTCAATTCACCAGCTGCATAACTTTCAGAATGAATATAAGAAATCTCCTTTAATTTCAAAGAACCTTCTCTTGCAACTGTCTCATCAATACCTCTGCCCAAGAAAAATATATCTTTTTCTTGATAAATCTGCTTAGCAAATTTGTCAATTTTTTCATCACAATTTAAAACATATTCTATTTTTTTAGGTAATTCCAAAATGCTTTTCTTAATATCAACTAATAAATTTTCATCAGCTATACCAAGTATTTCTGCAAAATAAATTGCTAAAATAGTCATTAAAACAACTTGAGAAGTATATGCTTTTGTAGAAGCAACTGCTATTTCTGGTCCGGCATGTGTATAAATTGAATAATCTGCTTCTCTTGTTATAGAACTACCAATAACATTAGTAATTGCAATAGTTTTAGCACCTTTTTCTTTTGATAATTTTAAAGCAGCTATTGTATCTGCAGTTTCTCCTGATTGAGATAAGAAAATACATAAAGTTTTATCATCTACAATTGGATCTCTATATCTAAATTCTGATGCAATATCAACTTCTGTAGGGATTCTACAAAGTTTTTCAATAGAATTTTTTCCTGTAAGACCTGCATGCATTGCTGTACCACATGCAACAATATAAATTTTATTTAAGCCTGATAAATATTCTTTTGTAAATTTAAGTTCATCAAATTCACATTTTGAATTTACATTTATTTTAGCACCTATTGTCTCTCTAATGGCAGTAGGTTGTTCAAAAATTTCTTTTAACATGAAATCATCATAACCTTCTTTTTCAGCTGCTGTAGCATTCCATTCAATAGACTGAGTTTTCTTTTCAATTTTATTTAAATCTTTATCATAAAATTTTGCAGAATCTTTTGTTAAAACAACAAATTCTAAATCATTTAAAAGATAAAAATCTTTTGTGTAAGAAAGTATAGCAGGGATGTCTGAAGATAAATATTTTTCATCTTCACAAGTTCCTATAACTAATGGGCTATCTTGTCTTACAACTATCATATTATCTGGGTAAAGACTTGAAATAACTTCAAGTGCAAAACTTCCTTTTAAATCTAAACAAGCATTTTTTACCGCTCTTAAAAATTTTAAATCATCATTTTCTGTATCTTTTGTAAAATAATAATGTATTAAGTTAGGGATAACTTCTGTATCTGTTTGAGAATAGAATGTATATCCTTTTTCTGTTAAAAATTTTCTTAATTCATTGTAATTTTCAATAATTCCGTTATGAACTACACTAAATGTTTTTGAATTATCTTGGTGAGGGTGAGAGTTCTCCTTTGATGGCTTTCCGTGTGTTGCCCATCTTGTATGAGCAATACCAATAGTTCCTTCTAATTTATCAATTCCATCTAAATTTGATAAGTTTTTAACTCTTCCTTTATCTTTCATTATTGATAATCCATCTTTTTCAATTGTTGAAATACCAGCAGAGTCATATCCTCTGTATTCCAATCTTGTTAGCCCTGCTAAAAGAATAGGGCATGCTTTTTTTGTTCCTATGTAACCTACAATTCCACACATAATTAAGTCCTCCTAAATATATATTAAAAGTAATTTTTAAAAATTAATTTGATACATTAACACATCAAAATAAAATTGATAGAGTTAAAACATCTGAATCAATATTTTAAAAATTTATGGAATTGAAAGTATGCAAACTTAAAATATTAACTTCTGTTCTAATATTACTATTAGTTTTTAAATTAATAATATTGACCTTAAGTAAAAGCCACTAGAGCATCCGCCGAATATTTCGATAACTCTAGACCTCGTCAACCACCTTAGAATAGTGGTCCTGGCGCTTGAAAAATAACTCCTTTCTTTTTGATTTTTTATGCATCTTTCAATTTTACTTTATTATATTACATCAAAAGAAAAATTTGTGCAAGTACTTTACAAAAAATAATCTTGATTTAATACTAACTTATAATGTATAATAAATATAGAAAAAATAAAGAAGGAATTAAAATGTTTAACATAGAAGAAGAATTAAAAAAATTACCAGGAAAACCTGGAGTATATGTAATGCACGACAAAGATGACAATATAATATATGTAGGAAAAGCAGTTTCATTAAAGAACAGGGTAAGGTCATATTTTAGAAAAACAAATAAGACCGAAAGAATCAAAAAAATGGTAAGTTTAATAGACCACTTTGAATACATAGTTGTTGACAACGAAGCAGAAGCATTAATTTTGGAATGCAACTTAATTAAGAAAAACAGACCCAAATTCAATGTTTTATTAAAAGATGACAAAACATATCCGTATATCAAAATAGATGTAAAATCAGATTATCCAACTGTAGTTTTAACAAGAAGACTTATAAATGACGGAGCAAAATATTTTGGACCATATGCAAATCCAGGTGCTGCAAAGGAAATGATAGATTTTATAAAACAAAAATATAAAATACGTCAATGTAGAAATTATCAAGGTAGAACAAGACCTTGTCTAAATTATCACATAAAAAGATGTCTAGCGCCATGTATGGGATATGTAACACCAGAAGAATACAAAAAACAAATTGATGAAATAATTGATTTGCTAGAAGGAAAAACAGATAAAATTTTAAAAGAACTGGACAAGCAAATGCAAGAAGCATCAGCAAAACTAGATTTTGAAAAAGCAGCAGAACTAAGAGATAGAAAATTGGCAATAGAAAGAGCGTCATCAAAACAAAAAGTATCAAATATTTCAGAAAACAACATAGATGTTATAGGACTATACAAATCAGAACTAGAAGTATGTATAGAAATATTCTTTGTGCGTGGAAGTAAAATGATAGGAAGAGAACATTACTTTTTCCCAGAATTAAAAGATATGGAAGATAGTGAAATTTTATCAGGATTTATAAAACAATATTATTTAGAAAATCCAAATATACCAAGCAAAATAATGCTGAGAGAAGAATTGCCTGAAAAAGATGTAATAGAGCAATGGTTATCCACAATATTAGGAAAAAAAGTGGAATTAAAAAGCCCTAAAAAAGGAGAAAAACTAAGATTTGTAGAGATGGCAGAAAATAACGCAAAAGTTACATTAGAAAACAAAGAAAAAGACAAATCAGAAATATTAATGGAACTAAAAGATGCACTTAAAATGGACAAATTACCACGAAAAATCGAAACATATGATATATCAAATATATCAGGAGAATTCATGGTTGCAGGAATGTGTGTAATGCAAGATGGAGTTATTAAGAAAAACTTATCAAGGAGATTTAAAATAAAAACAGTTTTAACACAAGATGACCCTAAATGTATGGAAGAGGTTGTAACAAGAAGATTAGCACATTCAATAGACCACGAAGATAAAGGCTTTGGAAAACTGCCAGACGCAATATTTGCAGATGGTGGTATAACACAAATTAGAGCAATTAGAAATGCTATAAACAAATATGAAAATCTTGATATAAAAATATTTGGTATGGTCAAAAATGACAAGCATCAAACAAGAGCATTGATAGATGAAAATAGAAATGAAATACCAATTTCGGAAAATCTTATGAATTTAATAACTAGATTCCAAGACACAGTGCATGATACAGCAATTACATATCACAGAAAATTGCGTGCTAAAGCGATTACTAAATCAGAGTTAGATGATATTGAGGGAATAGGTGAAGTTAAGAAAAGAGAGTTGCTTAAAAAGTTTGGGAGTGTTGAAAAAATAAAGCAGGCTTCTAAAGAAGAATTAATGGAAGTAAAAGGTATAACAGAAAAAATAGTAGAACAAATAAAAAATAGGGATTAGGGGCCACTGCTCAAAATCCCGTTTTTTTAAATACAAGATTATCATATATTAATATTTAAAGAAAAAGTCCCTATGGAAGACCCGAAGAAGCATTTTTTCTGAAAATATTAATATATGATAATTTTTCTTATTAAAAAAATTTCGGGATTTTAGGTGATGCACCTTTAATCCCGAAAAATTATTTTGAAATTAAATACAAATTATCTTTAGCAAAATTAGCATCAAGACCATCAGGAGCCTTATAAAGTACAGAAACATTTTTAAAATTAGACTCATCTTTAATTCTATCCAAAATAGCATCATTATCCATATATGCCTTTATAGACAATACATAAGAATCTTCACCATTCAAACTCTCATCATCAATAACACAATGAAGTTCATCATTATTATTAACATTAATAATTAAAGTTCTATTATAAACCATCATTTCAGGAACACTTTGCATATGATTAAAGAAATTATCATAAACATACACAAAAGATTTATCCTTATTTTCTTTAGCAATATTCAAAATATCTTTGTAATTTTTATACAAAAATCTAGGCTCAGAAAATGCCAAACCAATTGAAACTAACACAATTGAAATTACAGTAAATAAAGCATAATTATATTTAAATGTAATAAATTCATTTAATATAAAGAAAAATGTTAGTACAATAAAAGGAATAACAGGCATTATATATCTTAATTCCTGGAAAGATGTCATTTTAACTGCAATAAAATAGTAAAAAATACTGGGCACAATTGTAATTAAAACAACAAATTTTTCTTTACTTTTTATACACAAAGCAATTGTTGCAATAGCAAATAAAATTAATATACTAACCATTAATGCAGTGTTAGAATTATTAATACTAAAAGCATATGCAAGATGTTTTAAATAATCAAAAATATGTGCAAAATATCCAGAATTTCCTAAGTTTGTTAAACCTCTATCTGAAAAGAATAAATGCTTTAAGCAAGGCACAAATAATAGAATTCCTAAGGCACCATATATAACATGAGAAACGACATATTTTGTAATCTCCTTTTTATCTGTTTTAGTCCTAAACATTTCAATTAACATTATAGCAAATATGAAAAATGCATAAATTGCAAAAAAGTATTGTGTTAAAAATCCTAATACTGTAGCAACTCCAAGTTGAACTGTAAATTTTTTATCCATAATAAAATTATTTTTATACAATTTTAAACTTAAATAAAAATAAAGTAAAATAAAAGTGGTTAATAACATATACATTCTTTGGAATAAAACCATTGAAATAGTTCCCATTGATAAACCATATAATATTAATGCTGGAAAAACTAAATTTTCCTTTTTCAAAAGTTTCAAAATTTTAATAAGTAATACACAACTACAAATAAAAGCAATTATATTTACAATAAAGGCAGAGTAAAGTGAAAAATTTCCACCAAAAAATAAAGTTGCAAAATGAACTAAAGTATAGAAAAATGGTGGATGATTGTCATATGCTTGATTCATAAATAGTGCTTTAAAATTTAATATATTACCAGGAGCAAGTGACAAAGCACTTTTCACATATTCACGGCTTCTCCATACAGGGTTTGTGTTACCACTATCATAAGCATCCATTACACCATTTTTAGGATTTACAGATGAACATAGGGTATAGCCTTCATCCTCATGTAAACCAGATTTTTGTGTTTGGAAGTAAAAAATTATTCCAGACATTATTGTAATTAACAAAATTACCAAAATTTTTTTAAAATTTTCTTTGTTTTTTAACATATCTAATCAACCTTTCTTAAAAAATGGAAAACGTGGGCATTACTGCCCAAGTTTTTTTAAAATGGTTCGTGCATTTACATGTGAACCGTTTGGTCGCGTGAAAATAATATTGCCAGAAATTCTGACTCTATTTATTCGCGCTAATACCCTTAAGATAAAGGATATTAATAAGGCAAAGATTATAAAAATAAAAATCTTTTTTTTCATATTGCCTCCTTTTAAATACAGTGTTTATAGTAACAAAAAAATTATATCATTGTTTGTTAATTTTAACAATGAATTTTTGAAAAATTGGAATATTTTATTTTTTTTTGAATATATATATTAAAAAGTTTTATATAGGGGGATTTTTATGGGAGATATTTTTAATGTGAAATATAATGAAAAATTGGACAGGCTTGAAATTCCAAAGAAAAAGTCTGCAATTGGATTATGGAAGTTCGTAAAAAAACATAAATTTTTTTCGAGCATATTACTAAGCCTTTTTATTTTTTTAGGCATTAATTTTTATTTGATATTTAGTTTTATGAAAATTTTAGAAAATATTTAAAGAATATAAACAACAATTTTATGAGCCGTGAATAGTAACTGTTAAAATTTACGGTTCTTAAAAATATTAAAAATATCCTTTAAAAAAATAAAAAAGTATGGTAAAATATAACTATTCTAGAAAAAGGAGGAATAGTAGTAATTACTATACAAAAAATATGAAATTAGCAAACGAATGGAAAGATTATAAAATAATAGACATGGCAGATGGCCAAAAATTAGAAAAATGGGGAGATGTAATATTATCAAGACCAGACCCACAAATAATATGGAAAGACAAAAGCTTTCCAAAAAAATGGAAAGAAATAAACGCTACATATCACAGAAGTAGTTCTGGAGGAGGCTCTTGGGAATTTAACAAAAAGATGCCAAAACAATGGCAAATAAAATATAAAAATTTAACATTTAACATCAAACCAATGGGTTTTAAACATACAGGACTATTTCCAGAGCAAGCAGTCAACTGGGACTGGATGATAAACAAAATTAAATCAGAAAAAAGAGAAATAAAAGTATTAAACTTATTTGCATACACAGGAGGAGCAACAGTAGCATGTGCTTCAGCAGGTGCATCAGTATGTCATGTTGACAGTTCAAAAGGAATGACAACATGGGCAAAAGAAAATATTGAATCATCTGGATTAAAAGACAAACCAGTTAGATTTATTGTTGATGATGTTGTTAAATTTGTGAATAGAGAAATAAGAAGAGGCAACAAATATGATGCAGTAATAATGGACCCACCTTCATATGGTAGGGGAGCAAAAGGCGAAGTTTGGCAGTTTGAAAATAATATATATGATTTAGTAGAATTGTGTACAAATGTATTATCAGATAACCCATTATTTTTCTTGATAAATTCATATACAACAGGTATTTCTAGTAAAGTTTTGGAAGATATTTTGAATTTAACAGTTGCAAAAAAATATAAGGGTAAATTGGAGTCAGGAGAAATAGGAATTCCAATGGAAAATTCAAGATTGGTATTGCCATGTGGAATCTATGGTAGATGGGAAATTTGAAAAATAATTACAATTTTGGCTGTGTCAAATTTCATTTAAAACGCGGTTACATACATATGTATGCGCCCTTGCCTTTTAAATAAAATTTTTCTTGCCAAAATTTAATTCTTTTTCAAATTAATAATTTGTGTTTGAAAAAGGAGAGAGATATGCAAAATTTAAAAGTAATTTATGAGGACAATCATATTATAGTAGTAGAAAAGACCCCAAATATTCCATCACAATCTGACAAAACAGGCGATATAGATATGCTTACACTTGTAAAACAATATATAAAAGAAAAATATAACAAGCCAGGAAACGTATATTTAGGACTTGTACATAGGCTTGACAGACCTGTTGGGGGGATTATGATTTTTGCTAAAACATCTAAAGCAGCGAGTAGATTAAGTAACCAAGTAAGAGAGAAAATATTTAAAAAAGAATATTTAGCAGTTGTTGATGGAAAAATAACCACAAGAAGCGGTACTTTAGAAAACTACTTATATAAAGATGAAAGAAATAATATGAGTAAAGTTGTTAGCAAAGATAAGAAAAATGCAAAACTTGCAAAGTTGGATTACGAAGTAATAACATATAATGAAGTTAAAAATTTGAGTTTATTAAAAATTAATTTACACACAGGAAGACATCATCAAATAAGAGTTCAGTTATCAAATTTTGGACATAGTATTTTTGGAGACCAAAAATATGGAACAAGGGGCCAGGGTAAGCAAATAGCATTATGGGCATATAAATTGACAATTGAGCATCCGATAAGTAAAGAGAAGATGACATTTACAGATTTGCCAGATACAGTTGGAACGTGGTGCATTTTAAAAGATATAAATAATTTATAAAAACTATTAAGGGATTAATATAGTCCTTTAGTAGTTATTTTTTAACTATTAAAGAATTCGAATGGTTCTTTAGTAGTTTTTTTATTTTAATAAAATTAAAGGATTCAAA
>UMIZ01021526.1_pt1 | contig 13991 bp, 14 predicted proteins | sample 1965931 | NCBI WGS metagenome assembly UMIZ01 (sample SAMEA4836137, study PRJEB28245) | human gut metagenome | biome: gut microbiome; material: fecal sample | place: Denmark | collected 2008
TGAAGATGAGGCAACAGTTTCCTTTGGAAATATTGACTTCAAATTTACGAATACAACAGGCAAAACAATTATGCTTGTAATGGGAGCTGTAGACGGAAGCTGTACATGTGAAGTTTGGGCAAAATATGAATAAAGAAGTTTGACTAGAGCAGGAGGAATAATTAATTTCTCCTGCTTAATTAATTTTTGTGAAAAAATATAAAAAAAGTATTGACAAAGAGAAAATCGAATAGTATAATAAGAAAGCATTGAAAAAGTGCATATAATCTTCGGACAGATGGCCGAGTGGCTAAAGGCGGCAGACTGTAAATCTGTTCTCATATGAGTACGATGGTTCGAATCCATCTCTGTCCACCAAAAAGAATCTAAAATACATTTTTGTATTTTAGATTTTTTTTATTGACAAGTAGATTAGAAAAGATATAAAATAAAAAGGAAAATAGACAAATGAGGAGGAAAAAATGAAAAGACAAGAAGGGGTAACATTAATTGCACTTGCAGTTACAATTATAGTAATGTTAATTTTAGCAGGAGTTTCAATATCAACACTTACAGGAAATAGTGGCATTTCTAAAAATGCAGAAAATGCCAGATTACAGAATGAACTTGGAAGTATAATAGAAAAAATTAATTTGGCAATAAGTGAATCATTTATGAATGATGTAAATGTTGATAAGATGAAAGTATTAATAGACAAAGGATATATAATTGAAAATAAAGATAAAAATTATGATTATGTAGATGCAAGTACTGTTTTAGGAAGTAGTAGTAAATTTGGAAAGGGAAATGAAGACAAAGAAAGGTATATTCTTGACGGGAATAAAGTTGTTTATATAAATAACAAAGGTGAAGAAGTTACTGAAGCAGAAACAGCATTAGATGTGAATAAAAATTTTATAACAACATGGAGAGTAAATGCTAATGATAAAATAGTTTTGCCGTTTATAGTAGACCAGTATTTTCAAGGAAATTATAATTGTACAATAGATTGGGGGGATGGTTCTGAAACAGAACATGTAGGAGGAAAAAATTCGATAGCCAAAAGACCTGAACATACATATAGTCAAGCAGGAGATTATAATATAAGTATATCAGGAAAATGTTCGTATTTTGTTTTATCAGCGAATGCTTATTCCAGTACATATCCAGAATTGTTAAAAAAGTTAATAAAGATAGTATCATGGGGAACAGTAGAAGCAGGAGGATATGGATTTGGAGATGCTGAAAATTTAGTTGAAATTGCAGAACCAACGAAAAAAACATTTATAAAATGTGAAGATGATTCTTTTGCATATTTGTTTGCAGGATGTAAGAATTTAGAAGTAATTCCGAGTTTTTTATTTAGATATGTGAATGAAAACACAACATCATTTGAGGGAACATTTGAAAGGTGTGAAAAGTTAACTTCTGTACCAGAAGAATTATTCGAAAATGCACCAAATGCAACAAATTTTGAGGAAACATTTGCATATTGTAAAAATTTAATGACAATACCAACAAACTTATTTGCTAATAATAAACAATCGAATAATTTTAAAAAAACATTTGCAGGATGTACGAAATTAGAAAAAGTATCATATGAATTGTTTGATAGTACACCTAATGCTATTAATTTTGATAGAGCATTTTATGACTGTTATAGTTTAAAAACAGGTCCAAAAATATGGGAAAGAGCAAATGCAAGTCAGATACCAGAAAATCAAAGAACATATGCACATTGTAATTCATTTGATAAAACAGGACTATCAACAGATATATTAAATAAGTATTTTAAATAAAAGGAGAAAAATATGAAACGACTACAAAAAGTAGTTGCACTTTTGATGCTAATAGTACTAATACCATTAGCATCATTTGCTAATGAAATAACAGAAGAAGATACGTCAATAGTAAGAAATCCTGATAGAGGTTTTTATAAATTGGTACAAGTAGATTTGCAACAGGGAGATGAAGATTATACCAGATTTGAAAAACAAATAATATCAGTGGAAAATGAATATCCTGATATTTCAATAATATCATTTCAATTAAATTTGAAAAACTATACTCAAAAAACAGAAATAAATAAAACAAAAATAAAAGATATAAATAAATATTTTTCTATAATGAGAGAACATGGATATAAAGTTATATTTCGAGTGGTTTATGATAGTGAAGGAACTAAAAATCCTGAACCAGAATTTGATATGCTTTTAAAACAAATAGAACAATTAAAAGATATATATGTATCAAATAAAGATATAATATTTGTTGTAGAAGCAGGTTACTTGGGCTCATATGGAGAATGGCATGATGGAAGGTATGATAAAGATTTAGAAAAGAAAAATAAAATAATAGAAAAACTTTTAGAAATTATTCCAGAGGAAATACAAATAAATTTAAGAAAGCCACAATTTATAATTGACTATATTGGAAATAAAACTACTATATCAGAAATGAATGCTTTTTCAAGCGAAAAAATTGCAAGACTTGGATTGCATAATGATGGATATCTTGCATCTGAAACAGATTTAGGAACATTTGAGAAAAACGAAAGAACAGAAAGCTTAAAATGGCAAAGTGCTCAAACAAAATACACTGCATTTGGAGGAGAAGCACAAAATAAAAATAGTATATATAATGATTTAAGTAATGCAATAGAAGATATGAAAATTAGACATTGTAATTACTTAAATAGAACATATGATAGAGAAGTAAAAGAAAAATGGAAAAATACTAAATATACAGGTAAAGATCCTAATTATATTGGAATAGATGGTATGACATACATTCAAAACCATTTAGGATATAGATTACTATTACAAGAATGTAGTATAAAAGGTCAGCAAGCTAGTGGAAGTGCTAATGTAGATATAGTAATAAATAATGTGGGATTTGGAAATATAATAAAAAGTAAGAAAATAGAGTTAATATATGTTAATGAGAAAAGTACTTATAAAATAGAAACAAATATAGATATAAGAAAACAAATACAAAATAGTGAATATATAATAAATATAGATGATAAATTGCCAGCTAATATGAAAGAAGGAAAATATAAAGTTTATTTAAGTATTTGTGAACCATATGAATCGTTAAAAAATAATTCTAATTATTATATAAAATTAGTTAATAAAGGGATTTGGAATGAAGAAATAAAAGGAAATTATATCGGTGAGATTTTTATTAATTCTAATAGTAAGAATAACCTTAAATTTAACTTTGAAAATATTGAATATTTAAAAATGATTGTATCATTAGTAGTGATAACAATTATTTTAATAATTATATTAATAATAATTATAAAATATCAAAAAAAGCATAACAAATAGGAGGAAATATGAAAAAGATATTAGCAGTATTTAATATTATATTAATTTTAATATTTTTTATAGGAACAACAGCAGTATATGCAGATATAACAGAAGAAGATATATCAATAGTGAAAAATCCTGATAGAGGATTATACAAATTGGTACAAGTAGAATTACAAAATGAAGAAGAAAACTTTGATGACTTTGAAAAAAAAGTTGACGAAATTAATGAAAATGATAAAGAAGTTTCATTAATTTTATTAGAATTAAATTTGAAAAATTATGTACAAGAAAATAATATTTCCAAAAACAAAATAACAGAAATAAATAAATATTTTTCTATAATTCGAAAAAATGGATATAAAGTAATTTTTCGTGTTGTATATGATAGTGTAGGACAAACTAATTCTGAACCAGAATTTAATATAATTTTACAACATATGGATGATCTAAAAGAAATATATACTACTAATAAAGATATAATATTTGTTGTAGAAGCAGGCTTTTTAGGAACAAATGGAGAATGGATAAATGGAAAGTATGATAAATATATGACAGAAAAAAATAAAATAATAGAAAAATTATTAGAAATAGTTCCAGAAGAAATACAAATAAGTTTTAGAAAGCCAACATATATAACAGACTATTTATCAAGTAAAAATACAGTAACTGAAAGCAATGCATTTTCAACAGATATAATATCAAGATTCGGGCTATATAATAGTGGATATTTAGAATCAGAAACTGATTCAGACACATATAATAAATTAGAAAGAACTGAAAGTATAAATTGGCAAGGATTACAAACAAAATATACCATCTTTGGAGGAGAGGCAAAAAATTGGAAAAGTAATTATAATGATTTAGAAAATGCTATAAAAGATATGTTTATAAGACATTGTACATATTTGAATAAAAATGCTGATGAAAATGTTATAGAAAAATGGAAAGGAACATTATATACAGGAACAGAAGAAATATATAATAGAAAAAGTGGATATGTGTATATTCAAAATCATTTAGGATATAGATTATTATTAACAAATGTGAAATTTAATGGTACAGAAGCTGGAAAAAATGCTGAAGTTTCAATAAATCTAGAAAATATAGGTTTTGGAAACATTTTAAAAGAAAAAACAATTACTTTAATATATAAAAATACAAGTAATACATATAAAATTGAAACCAATATAGATATTAGAAAGCAATTAAAAGATGGAAATTATGTATTACAAATTAATGAAAAATTACCAGATGATATGAAAGATGGAGAATATAATGTATATTTAAGTATAGGAGAACCATATGAATCATTAAAAGACAATTCTAATTATTATATAAAATTAGTTAATAAAAATGTATGGAATGAAGAAACTAAGGGAAATTATCTAGGAAAAGTAACAATTGGGGCTAATACAAATAATAAGGAAACTAGTTCTTCAAATATAATAAGTCAAGCTACAAATAATCAAGAAAGTACAACAAATCCAAAAATTGTTATAGGAGTGATAGCAGGAATAGTTATTATAATATTTTTAATAATAATCATTATAATAAAAAATAAAAAGGATACAGATCTATCAATTAAATAATATTATTAAAAGAGTCTAACAGAAATATAATTTATATTTTTGTTAGACTCGCTTTTTTATACATTATATAAAAATTAACAATCTATTAATAATTAAAAAAACTATTGAAAAAAAATAAAAAAAGAAATAAAATATACCCATAAATTTTATAGAAAAGGAATGATAAAAATGAAAATAGCAATAATAAATGAAAATAGTCAAGTAACAAAAAATAAAATAATATATGATGCATTAAAACCAATAGCAGATAAAAAAGGATATGAAATATATAATTATGGAATGGAAAATCCAGATGAAGAGAATTTAACATATGTGCAAGCAGGATTATTATCGGCAATATTAATAAACTCTAAAGCTGTAGATTTCATAATAACAGGTTGTGGAACAGGAGAAGGTGCAATGCTTGCATTAAATAGTTTTCCAAATGTATTATGTGGACATATAGAAGATCCAACAGATGCATATTTATTTAGCCAAATAAATGCTGGAAATGCAGTAGCAATAGGTTATGCAAAAGGATTTGGTTGGGGAAGTGAATTAACATTAACATACATATTTGAAAAATTATTTGAATCAGATTTTGGAGGAGGATATCCAAGAGAAAGAGTTGTTCAAGAACAAGCAAATAAAAAAATATTAGATGAAGTAAAAAAGATAACACATAAAGATATGATGACAATATTGAAAGAAATAGATCAAGAATTTTTATACCAAACAGTAAATAGAAATCAATTTAAAAAATACTTCTTTGAAAATGCTGAAGATGGTGAAATAAAAGAATATATAAGAAAAATACTTCAAAAACAATTTACATAAAAAGCAAAAATGGTAAAAATTTTATTAAAATTATTGCAAAATAATAATAAACATAGTATAATATAAAAGGCAAAAAAATACAATATAGTAAATATAAAGAAAAAATATATAATATAAGAAAAAAGAGAGGTTAAAAAATGGAATATTTATATATACTAAAGCAAGCACTTATATGGGTGTTAACAGCATTTTGGTGTTATCAATTTGTAATAAGTTTGTGTGCATTAGTTAAATTAAAAGATAAACCATATTTAGTAAATAAAAATCACAAATTTATGGCAATAATACCAGCACATAATGAAGAAATGGTCGTAGCCAATTTAATAGAAAGCTTAAAAAATCAAACATATGATAAAAACTTATATGATATATATGTTATTGCAGATAACTGTACAGATAAAACAGCAGAAGTTGCAAGAAAAGCAGGAGCAATAGTATATGAAAGATTTGATAATGCACATAAAACAAAAGGATATGCATTACAATGGTTTTTAAAACAAAAAATAGTAGAAAATGCAGATTATGATGCATTCTTTGTATTTGATGCAGACAACATTGTTGATAAAAACTTTATAAAAAATATGAACAAAAAACTATGTCAAGGAGAAGAAGTTGTTCAAGGATATAGAGACATAAAAAATCCAACAGACAATTGGATAACAGCAGGATATGCATTGTTTTATTGGACAATGCACAGAATGTACCATTTAGCAAGATATAATATAGGATTATCACCATTACTAAATGGAACAGGATTTATGGTAAAATTTGATGTAGTAAAACCAAATGGATGGGAAACACAAACATTAACAGAAGACATTGAATTTTCATTAAAACAAATAATTCAAGGAAGAAAATTAGGTTGGGCAACAGATGCAATAGTATATGATGAACAACCAACATCATTCAAACAATCATGGTCACAAAGAAGCAGATGGACAGTAGGACATATGCAATGTTTAAAAACATATACAGGTCAATTATATAAAGCAGTAAAAGAACATAAAACATTAATGAATTTTGACGGATTGCTATATATAGCAGGAACAACACCAATATTAGTAGTAACATTTGGATTAATACTAATAAACTGTATAATGTATGTAAGTAAAGCAATGACAACATGGTTATTTATAGTAAACATTTTAAATTATCTAATTCCAACATTATTATTCCCAATATTTACAGCATTATTTGTAATGGTATTAGAGAAGAAACCAATAAAACCTATGATAAAAGGACTATTATGCTATCCGGCATTTATGGGAACATGGGTAATAATAAATTTAAAATGCTTATTTAAAAGAGAAACAACATGGGAAAAAATTGAACATGTTAGAGATATAAAAATAGCAGAAGTTAAAGAGGAAGAAGTTCCTGAAAAGATTTAAAACTAAAGACACGTACAATCGTGTCTTTATCGTGTAAATAAGGTGGACAAAATAATCCACTTTTGTTTTACTAAAAAGATAAAAATTAAAATAGAGGAAAAAATATGGGATTTGAAAAAATCAAAGTATATGCATTTGTAGGACCATCTGGAACAGGAAAAAGTTATAGAGCCCAAATGGTTGCAAGTGAAAATGACATAAATTTTATAATAGATGATGGTTTACTTATAAAAGATAATGAAATTGTTGCGGGTTTGTCAGCCAAAAAAGCACCTACAAAGATTGAAACAGTAAAACATGCACTATTTTTAAGTAAAGATGAACAAAATCAAATAGTAAAAGCACTAAAAAAATATAAACCAGAAAAAATACTAATATTAGGAACATCTGATGGAATGGTAGCAAAAATAGCCGAAAATTTAGGCTTACCACAAATATCAAAAACAACATATATAAATGAAGTTGCAACAGAAGAAGAAATGAAAACAGCAAGACATATTAGAGAAACAGAAGGAAAACATGTAATACCAGTACCAACATTTGAACTGAAAAAAGATTTCTCAGGATATTTATTAGATCCATTACAAATTTTCAAATCAAAGGGAATTGGAGAAAAACCATATATATCAGAGAAAACAATAATAAGACCAACATTTAGCTATATGGGGAAATTCACAATATCTGATACAGTATTTAGACAAATAATGGAAAATGTTGCAAGAAAAATTCCAGAAATATATAAAGTTCAAAGAACAAGAGTAACAAGTTCTGCAGAAGGACCGAGTATCTATATGGAAGTAACAATAATATATGGTTGTAAAGTAAAAGATGTTTTAAGAGAATTTAAAGAAAGGGCAAAAAAGGAAATAGATAAATTAACATCAATGAATGTTGTATCATTAGAAGTAGTAGCAAAAAATGTCTATGTCCCAGAAAAAGAAGATGAAGAAAATTAAATTATTTTTTAAACAGATAATTAGAATAATAGTAAGATTTGCTATAAAGCTGTATTTTGTAGTAATATATAGAGTAAAAGTTATTGGACAAGAAAACATTCCAAAGAATAAAAAAGAGCCATTAATATATTGTGGAAATCATAGAACATATAAAGACCCACCATTAATAGTAGTAACAGCTAAAAGACATGTAAGATTTTTAGCAAAAGAAGAATTACGAAAAAACAAATTTTTTGCATTTCTTGGAGTTGTATTTGATGGAATATATGTTAAAAGAGACTCAAAAGATTTATCAGCTATAAAAACAACATTAAAAGCATTAAAAAATGGTGAAAGTATAGCACTATTTCCAGAAGGAACAAGAAATGGGATAGAAAAAGGTGAAAAAGTAAAAGATGGTGCTGCATTTTTTGCTGTTAGAACTGGTGCCAAAGTTATTCCAGTAGGAATAAGTGGAGGTGAAAAACCATTTAAACAAATGACAATTAGATATGGAAAACCAATGGACTTTAGTGATAGAGATAAAAATGATAAAGAAGAACTTGATAAAATAACAGAAGAAATAATGGAAGAGATAATAAAATTAAGTAAAGAAAAATAAAAATGTTAATAAAAACAAAACACGAATAGTGCAAAAATCAAAGTAATAAAAGGAAGGAAATAAAAATGAATAACAAAAATATAAGAAATATAGCAATTATAGCACACGTTGACCATGGAAAAACAACATTAGTAGATGCATTATTAAGACAAAGCCATGTATTTAGAGATAATGAACAAGTAGCAGAAAGAGTAATGGACTCAAATGACCAAGAAAAAGAAAGAGGAATTACAATATTAGCCAAAAATACAGCAGTTATGTTTAATGGAGTAAAAATTAATATAGTTGACACTCCTGGACATGCTGATTTTGGTGGAGAAGTAGAAAGAGTTTTAAAAACAGTTGATGGAGTACTTTACTATTAGTAGACGCATTTGAGGGAGCAATGCCACAAACAAGAGAAGTATTAAAAAAATCATTAGCAATGAATTTAAAACCAATTGTAGTAATAAACAAAATAGATAGACCTGGTGCAGAACCACAAAAAGTATTAGATGAAGTAATGGAATTATTTATAGAGTTAGATGCAAATGATGATCAATTAGACTTCCCAGTAGTATATGCATCAGCAAAAAATGGAGTTGCAAAATTAAATTTAGATGATCCAGATGGAGATTTAACATGTTTATTTGAAACAATAATAAACACAATTCAAGCACCAAACTGTGATGTAGAAGGACCTGCACAAATGTTAGTATCAAACATTGATTATGATGATTATGTAGGAAGAATTGCAGTAGGAAGACTTGAAAGAGGAACAATAAAAGTTGGTATGCCAGTAAGCATTTGTGAAAAAGATGATAAAATATCACAAGGAAAAGTAGCAAAAGTTTATACACATATGGGATTAAAGAAAGTAGAAGTTGATGAAGCATCTGCTGGAGATATTATAGAAGTAGCAGGACTTACAAATATTCATATTGGAGATACAATCTGTGATTTCAATAATCCAGAAAAAATACCATTTGTAGATATTGATGAACCAACAGTATCTATGACATTTAGTGTAAACAATGGACCATTTGCAGGAAGAGAAGGACAATTCATAACATCAAGACATTTAAGAGATAGATTATTCAAAGAATTAGACAGAAATGTAAGCTTAAGAGTTGAAGAAACAGCATCACCTGATTCATTTATAGTATCAGGAAGAGGAGAATTACACTTATCAGTATTAATAGAAACAATGAGAAGAGAAGGATATGAATTATTAGTATCAAGACCAAAAGTAATCATGAAAGAAATTGATGGTGTAAAATGTGAACCAATTGAAAGATTAGTTGTAAACATTCCAGATGATTCAGTAGGAACAGTAATTGAAAAACTAGGAAGAAGAAAAGCTGAAATGGTTAATATGGAACCAGCTGAAGCAGGACATACAAAAATCGAATTCAAGATTCCAGCAAGAGGATTAATTGGATATAGAACAGAGTTCCTTACAGATACAAAAGGTGAAGGAGTTATGAACAGTATATTTGATTGCTACGAACCATATAAAGGAGAAGTTGTAGCAAGAGTTAGAGGAACAATTGTAGCATTTGAAAATGGAACATCAATAACATATGGATTATATAATGCACAAGACAAAGGAGAATTATTCATAGGACCTGGTGTTGATGTATATGAAGGAATGATAGTTGGACTAAATTCAAGAGGAGAAGATTTAGCAATAAATGTATGTAAAGAAAAACATTTAACAAACACAAGAGCTTCAGGATCTGATGATGCTTTAAGATTAGTACCACCAATTCAAATGTCACTTGAAAAAGCTATAGAATTTATCCAAGATGATGAATTAGTAGAAGTTACACCAAAATCAATAAGATTAAGAAAGAAAATCTTAGACAATAAAGAAAGAGAAAGAGCAGCAAGAAACGCAAATAAATAGATGATTAAAGCAAAGACTGATTTGGTGAAATAAATTTATCTAATTAGTCTTTGTTTTTGTTGAGAAAGGAAGGAGTTTTATGTCAAAAAGAGATTGCAATAGAAAAGGTTATTTAAAAGGAAGTGTAAGAAGTAGAATTGTTTGTGAAAAACAATTAATAAGTATTGAAAAAACTACAAAAGATAAAAAAGAGATAAGAAAACCACAATTAGGACCAAGAGCTATAGCATGGAATGAATTCAGAAAAACTGGAAAAATAGACAGAGCATATGAAATGATTGCTGAAATATATGGAGAAAATACTTTTTCTAATAATGTTATACTTCAATGGATTAATGAAGAAATGCAAAAAGAGGAACAAAAAAGAAGAAAATTAAAAGATAATAGCTATGATGAGGCAAGATAAAATGAATAAAAAAGAATTAGAAAAAATAAAACAAAAAGCATTGGAAGAGCATATTCCAATAATAATGGATGATACATTGGAAGTGGTAGATAAAATTTTGAAGGAAGTAAAACCAAAAAGAATATTAGAAATAGGGACAGCTGTTGGATATTCAGCAATGTGTTTTTCTGAATATCTCGAAGATGGTGGAATAATTGATACCATAGAAAGAGATGAAGAAAGAATTGCAGAAGCAAAAATAAATATAAAAAATGTTGGACTAGAAGATAAGATAAATATTTATGAAGGTGATGCTGTTGAAATTCTACCAACTTTAAATGAACAATATGATGTTACATTTATAGATGCTGCAAAAGGAAAATATCCATTTTTCTTAAAAGAATCTTTACGAATGTTGAAACCTAATGGAGTTATATTAGCTGATAATATATTATATAAAGGATATGTTATGAGTGATTATAATAAACATAAACAACGTACAGCTGTAAGAAATTTGCGTGAATATATAAAAGAGGTTACAGAAGATCCAAACCTTGAAACAGAAATACTTGAAGTTGGAGATGGTCTTGCTGTAAGTAGAAGAAAAAAAATCGACTAATTTAGCCGATTTTTTTCATGTCGTCAGGTAATTCACAATATATGTTAATAATTTTATTTGAAATAGGGTGAATGAAAGAAATATGGTAACTATGTAATGCTTGTCTATTGATAAAATCAGATTTAGAACCATACAAAAAATCACCAATAAGTGGATGACCAATTGCACTAAAATGAACTCTTATTTGATGAGTACGACCTGTTTGTAATACACATTTTACAACAGACATATTATCTAATTCTTTAATAACAGAATAGTCTGTAATTGCTATTTGCCCATCTTGCGAAATACATCTTTCGATAATACTTCCATCTTTACGAGAAATAGGAAGATTAATTGTACCAGATTTATCATTTAAAATTCCAGAAACAATTGCTATATATTCTTTCTTTAAAATATGTGAATTCATTTGTTGAATTAAACACTCTTGAATATATTCATTTTTCGCAAAAATTATAATTCCAGAAGTATCTAAATCAAGCCTATTAACAGGTCTAATTTTCTTTTTTAAACTAATAGAATCAAAATAAAATCTAACACCATTTGATAAGCTATCTGAAAAATGTAAAATAGATGGATGAACTGCAATACCAGCAGGCTTATTTAAAATTAATAGACCATCATCTTCATATAAAATGTTAAGTTCCATTTTTGTTGGAACAATATTGTCATTTTCTTCTTCATAATTCAAATCAACTTTTATGATATCTCCATTGTTAGGTATTGTACGTGTATCTATTGGAATATTGTTTAATAACACAAATTTATTACTAATTACTTTGTGCATTAATTTTGCTGAAAGTTTGAATTCTTGTTTTAAAATTTGATTTATATTTGTATATTTATTATCTATAACTTTATATTCTAAGTACATATTAGCCTCCGAAATTATTTTACAAAATCTTTTATAAATAGTCAAATTTATTGCAAAACTCCAAATACAAATTGACTATCTTGATAAAACTTGATATAATAACACATGGAAAAAAAGAAGGGAAAAAATAATGAACATAGTAGAAAAAATATTCAAACATATAAAACTAGTATCAAAACACAAATGGGTAGTATTCAAATTAGCATGTAAAGTAGGAATACCATGGAGAGGATTTATGCATGATTGGTCAAAATTCTCACCAGAAGAATTTTTTGAAAGCGTAAAATACTATAATGGTAAAAAAAGCCCCATAATAGTATGTAAGCAAAAAAATGGATATTCAAAAGCATGGCTACATCACAAAGGAAGAAATAAACATCATCCAGAATATTGGGTAGACTGGGCATTGCCACAAAAAGCAATAATAATGCCATATAAATATGCAGTAGAAATGGTATGTGACAAAATGGCAGCTGGAATAGTATATAATGGTAAAGATTGGAAACAAGACACACAAATAAAATATTATATGAAAGAAAGAGAAACATCAATAGTACATCCACAAATAGACAAATTTTTATTAGAAATATTTACACAAGTAAGTGAACAAGGAATAGATAAAACACTTACAAAAAAGAATATTAGAGAAGTATATGACAAATATTGTGTAAGAATGGAGAAATTAGATGAGAATAAGGTTTAAACCATGGGCAAGACCAGAACTAGAAGCAAGTGAATTTTATAGAGACAATCCAGAAGAATTAAAAGGAAAATGGATACAAGAATTTAAAAATAAAGAAAATCCAATACATTTAGAATTAGGATGTGGAAAAGGACAATTTATATCACAAATAGCATTTCAAAATCCAGAAATAAATTATATTGCAATAGATTTAGTTGATGCAATGTTAGGACTAGCCAAAAGAACAGTTGAACAAACATATAATGAAGCAAATAAAGAAATAGATAATGTATTATTAACAAGGTTTGACATAGAAAGAATAGGATTAATACTATCTAAAGAAGACAATGTTAAAAGAATATACATAAATTTTTGTAATCCTTGGCCAAAGGGAAAACACAGAAAAAAGAGATTAACACATACAAGACAATTAGAAAAATACAAAGAATTTTTAGCAAATGATGCAGAAATTTACTTCAAAACAGATGATGATGATTTATTTAGAGCAAGTTTAGGATATTTTGAAGAAGCTGGTTTTGAGATAATAAATAAAACATATGATTTACATAGTGAACCAATATGGGAAAACAACATAGAAACAGAACATGAAAAAATGTTTTCAGAACAAGGAATAAAAATAAAAGCATTAATAGCAAAAATAAAAAATTAAATGAACAAAGGAGTCTTGATAAAAATGAAGAAAAAAAGAGTATTATTTATATCAAGTACAGGTGGACATTTTAATGAATTACAACAATTACAACCATTATTTGAAAAATATGATTACCATATAATAACAGAAAAAGACAAATCAACAGAAAAATTAACAGAAAAATATGGTGATAAAATAATGTATTTACCATATGGAACAAGACAAAAATTATTTAGATATAT
>UMIZ01041923.1_pt1 | contig 13945 bp, 9 predicted proteins | sample 1965931 | NCBI WGS metagenome assembly UMIZ01 (sample SAMEA4836137, study PRJEB28245) | human gut metagenome | biome: gut microbiome; material: fecal sample | place: Denmark | collected 2008
CTTATTTGGATGTAACTCCAGTAAGTCAACAGAGGGCCAGCCCCATTAGAGCTGGCCCTCTATGCACCAAAAGGCATACTTTTTGGTTGAACCGGTTTGAGAGCGAGTAACTGAATAAAAAGTGTGTCAGAAAGCCGTTATTCTCTTTTGATATGTATCACTTTCATTTGAGGAATTTTGAGATGGAAGCAACCGTCAAACGAAACTGTATGGGACGATATAGATGACTCCCTCGATATCTATGAGTAAGCTGTCGGATAGCCAGGGGGCTTTTGAAGTGGATAGACCTGCTGACACATTTTCTCTCATTCCGCGTTAAAACAAAATAGATATAGAAGCGGTGCCATCATTCCAGCGGAGATATCCGTCATCATATTGAAATTCTTGGAAATGACTGTTGTATCTCCCATGCAGTCCGAGGGTGCGATAGTCCGGTTGAGACGAATCATCTTCCCAAACTACATCAATATCCATTTGCATATAGGCAATATTGTATGTTGCACTGACGAAGACATCTTTATAAAGGAATGTTCTTTCCCCCATACTGACAAGCACATTTCTTTTACCACTAAATGAGCTGCCACCGCCGATAGCCTTTTTGACAGCTGCAAAGGATCTGTCTCTACTCATATTTTTCTCCTATGTACTGTTTCTGATTACTTGAACTGATCAGTGCATTTGCGATGAGATATTTTGATTTATCGCTCTGACGGGCAAAGGCAATGAATTCCTCTTGGTCTGCTTTGGATGGAACTAAAATCCGTATTCCCTGAATAAGCTTGAGGTTTAATCCTCCTCGGCCCTCGGCTATTCCTGCCAGATTACGCATCTCTTCGTAGCGCAGCTTTAAGTGATAATACAGATAATCACTCATAACAGAGCTATTCGGAATAATGCAGCACAATGACTGGTTTGTGCATAGCTCGATCTCAGTTATAGCGACAGTTCCTCTTGTTTTTCCTTGTCCAGCGAGTGCAATAACAACGGAGTTTGCAGGGACCATCTTCGTGCTACAGCTATCATATCCAGCTTGACTTATTTTCTTTTCCGTAGCAGAAACTCTACCATTATGAACCTCTCCTGAGCTCATCCACGGGATTGTGGCATCATCCCAATAAGCAGCCACTTTTGTACTTGGTGTAGCACCAGCATAACACTCTGCAACATCTCTTATTAGGGCAGTCGGTAGTCCCTTTGGATTGGTTGTGGCATCACCGAACTGCTCCATAAATTGAGATTTGAACAGCACTGAATGGCAAATTTTGATTTATCGCTCTGCTGGACAAAGGCTGCAAAACTCTTCTGTGCTTCAATTTTAGGAAGAAGTATTTGCAAATCTCCATACTCTTGGGCGTTGATATTAGGTTGAGCAACGACCCTTTGAGCAGATCTTACAAAATCCCAGTAATAATCAGATTTTGTGAAATGATACAGGTAATCAGGATCAATAAGAGTAGTGTCTGGTATTAGCCTGATTAAGAAACCGGCATAAATTGCTCGACCATAGTTTTCTCTATATCTGCATGTTTTTCCTACAGTAGCACCTGTTCTTGCAAATAGGATGTCACCCTCGTGCAACAAGTATTTAGCATCCGTTTTAGTAGCAGATTTTATATCTCCGCCTAAGTTCCCATCATCCATAATGTCTGTTATTCTGACATAACGAGTTATGCCATCGAACTCAGTAGCGGACGACACGGAACCGTAAGATAATGGGCCAACTGCAACTTCTTTCAATGTGGTGACAGGATACCCATATACATTATTAGAAGGGTCTCCAAACTGCTCCATAAATTGAGACTTAACGAGCTCATCGGTAGCAGAGATTAGGTTTTTATAGGCCTCCATCGTGTCGTTTATGGACCACAAAACCTCGGCCAGCTTACGCTGAGTCTCCAAATCAGGCAGTTCAAATTCGTAATTTGCAAGGGTAGACCAGTTTATAAAAGTATTGGTTGATCCGTGCCGATGCCGATATGCGTAATCCCAAAAGCGTTCATTTTGTAAAACAAAAGGTAAAAATTCGGGTAAAAGGACATCGGAATTCGCAGTTTCGAGTACGAATGTTTTTTCGGAACAAATACCATCAAAATCAACCAGCCCTGCTTTTTTTAGGTGGGGGTTTCTGGAGACTAGCAAGAAATCCCCTGCTTTAAATCCATAATAAAACATTGGACCGATTGTGCTTTCAGCAATAATTCCACGAGAATGGACACGTATATTTTCACTCTCGATGTGTTCGCCACCGACATAAAAAACAAGGTCAGTATCGTCTTTGTCAACTTTGGTTTGGGCGCGTCTGATAACGTTAGACAACTTTACATTCGCCATTATGCACACCTCCTCATGGGAGCGGTGTGGCCGGAGAAATCCTTATGGGCTAAAGGCCCGATAAATTGAGATTTCACAAGTTCGTCCGTCGCTGCAATCAATTTCTGATAGGATTTTTTCGTGGTATCCATAGCCCACAGGAGCTCCGCGAGCTCGCGCTGCCTATCCATACTGGGCAATTCAAATTCATAGTTTTTCAGATGCTCCCACTTAACACGGGGAGAGAGGGAACCGGCAGACTTGCCAACAGCAAAGCTAAACAGGCCATCGTTCTGAATGATGAATGGAAGGAGTTCAGGAAGAATGCGATCCGGAATGGCTTCAATAACTGTGATGTCTCCTGAGCATATACCATCGAACGGCGCAACGGCAGCTTTCCTGAGGTATGCTCTGCGTCGGCCAAACAGGACGTTCCCCTTACGGAACACCTTTGTGAAGGTGTTATCACTATCCTCATCCCATGCGGTGAGAGTCACTTCCTCCGGGGTCAGATGCTCAAGGCCGACAATGGGATATCCGTCCTTGCTGCCCCCACAAGTTTCCTTGTGCTCGATAGCAACATCGCCCAATTTCACTTTACTCATTCTCCTCAGCCTTCTTTCCCAGCATAGCATTCAACTTCGCATAGCTTAGCTTCATCATTTCAGATGCCGCTCTCCAACTGTCATAATGTTCCTGAACGGAACGAGTGTCGATTTCTTCTTCGTTCACTTCCGGCTTGACATACAGCGGAATGCTGAGAGAGTAGTTGTTGTCGGCAATATCTTGAATGGTTGCGACCCTAGCAAAATCGCCATCATCGCAGTAGTTTTTGTAAGCAGTAGCAATGCGCTGAATATGTTTGTCTTCGAGATAGCTCTGTGCATTCTTGCGTTCTACCTCGTTTATGGCATTGATGAAAAGCACCTGTCCACGGCGTTCCGGCCGCTTGGTCATACGGCAAATCATGATGCAGGCTTCCATCGGTGAGTTATAGAACAAGTTCGGTCCAAGGCCGATAACACATTCAACTCTGTCGCTTCGGACAAGCTTCTCACGCATCGCACTTTCCTCATTACGGAAAAGAACTCCGTGTGGGAACAGAATAGCGCATCGGCCGGTATCTTCTTTGAGGCTTGCAATAATGTGCTGAAGGAATGCATAATCAGCACGGCCCTGCGGAGGAACACCCAAAAAATTGCGTCCGTATTTGTCACTCTCAAAGGCAGCGCGATCCCATTGGCTAATGGAATAAGGTGGATTTGCTAGGCAGAGATCAAACTGCTGTAATTTCCCGTTTTCAATAAACGCGGGAGCAGCAAGTGTGTCTCCGTTTACAATGCTGAAATCCTTGACTCCATGCAGGAACAGGTTCATCTTGCCAATAGCAGAAGTCAGTGCATTGATTTCCTGGCCATAAACCGCCACATTGCGCCATTCTTTACCCTGCGCTTTCAGATACGCTATGGCTGAAATGAGCATACCTGCACTTCCACAGGTCGGATCGTATATGGACTCGCCAGACTCAGGTTTCAGCATTTCTGTCATTAGATGGACAACAGTACGGTTGGTATAGAACTCCTGTGCCGTATGTCCACTGTCATCGGCAAATTTCTTGATCAGGTACTCATATCCCTGACCGAGTTCATCCTCAGGGCAGTTGGCAATGGACAACGTTTTTGTGCTGAAATGCTCCAGCAGGTCTTTCAAAAGTCTATCTGGAAGACGGTTTTTATTGGTCCAAGCCCCGTCACCGAAGATGCCCTGAAGCTTTTCGGAATTTGCATTTTCGACCTTCCTGAAAGCCTCAACAATAGCTACGCCAACATTTTCTGAAACGGCACGAACATCGTTCCAATGGTATCCTTTAGGAACGATAAAAGTATGAATCTCATCCTCATCAAATTCAGCTGCGTCATCGCCGTATTCAGCGATGGCTTTGGCTGTTTCCTCGTCGTACACATCACAGATGCGCTTGAAAAAGAGGAGCGGAAAAATGTACTGCTTATAGGCGCCGGCATCAATGTTGGTCCTAAGTAGAACCGCAGAGTTCCAAAGGTAGGACTGCAGTTCTTCAATGGTTATTCTCTTACTCACTGACGTAGCCTCCCTTCAGCAGCAGTTCTCTCATCCGGGTTTCGGCCTTGATCATCTCGTCATAGGCTTCGAAGTACTGTCTGCGGATTTCCTCCGGCGGAACTGTTTCTTGTTCCTTCTTTTCGATATAGTTGTTGATTGCCAGAGAATAGTCCTTTTCTCGAATGTCAGCAATCGTGACGATCTTGACCTTTTCGACCACATCCTCATAAGCGGTGTAGTAATCGAAAACAGTTTGAATATCGGCTTCTGTCATGATGTTCTGCGCACGTTGCGGAGTGTAGATCCCGGAACCGTCGATCATGCAAATGCGGCCTCTGTGGGAGACGGCCTTGTTGTTGTTCAGGAAAAGGATACAAGCGGACACCCCGGTCGAGTAAAATACGCCACTAGCCATTGTGATAATAGCTTCCAGCTTATCCGATTCAACGAGTTGCTTGCGGATTCCGCCCTCCTTGCCGCTTCTGAACAGGACTCCTTGCGGGAGCACCACAGCGCAGCGTCCGGTTTTCGGATTCATCGACTTAACCATGTGCTGTAGCCATGCAAAGTCACCGTTGGAATCAGTCGGGCAGCCCCAAATGTTACGACCGTAGATATCGCTGCTGAATTGTTCGGAGCCCCAGTTCTTCAAAGAGAAGGGAGGATTTGCTACAACACAATCAAAGGTTTGCAGAGAACCTCTTTCCAGATAATTGGGTGCGCGAAGTGTATCGCCCTGTGTGACTTTGAAGTCTTTAGCTCCGTGCAAGAACAGGTTCATTCGCGCGATTGCGGAGGTCGCAAGATTCTTTTCCTGACCATAGATGCGGCCATACGTGAGCTTGTCACCATGCATGAATCGGATGGCCTCGATTAGCATCCCGCCCGTTCCACATGCCGGATCGTACACGGTTTCGCCAGCTTTGGGAGCCAGCAGCATAATGAGCAGCTTAACTATAGACCGAGGGGTGTAGAACTCACCAGCATTTTTCTTTGACAGGTCTGCGAATTTCTTAATCAAGAATTCATAGCTGTCGCCCATGACATCGGCAGAGTAATTGTTGTTGCCGACTTTGAGCTTGGACATGTGCTCAATGAGGTCTTTTAATCTCTCGTCCGAGAGTTTTGTTTTGTCTGTCCAGTTCGCATCATCAAAGCTGCTAAAGACCCCACTCAGGGTATCTGGGTTTGCCCTCTCGATACCATTCATTGCGTTGACGATAGCAACGCCGACGTTTTCGCTTGCCTCACGAACATCCTGCCAGTGACATCCATTCGGGATGACAAAGCGATGGTTTTCAGCGAAGCTCGCATATTCCTCATCGCCACCGGATTCCTCAAGGGCTACCTGTGTTTCTTCGTCATAGACATCGGAGAGCCTTTTGAAAAATAGAATCGGTGTCACATAGCTCTTATACTCATCCTGATTGATAGGACCACGCAAAATGTTGCAGGCCTCAAACAGGTGGGAAAAGAGCTTTTGACTTGTCGTTTCTTCAGGATGTGCTGTGCTGGCGTCCAGTTCAAGATCAGCAACATCCATAGCTGATTCTATCATCTCTGCACGACCTCCCGTTTTTACTTTCTTACCGGTAGATGGCGGAATGCCCACGCTTCCAATATCATTCTTTTTCTCGGTCTTCGCTGGATACCGGTTTTCGAATTCCAGCAAGATTCTAAGAAGCCGTTCGTCCAAAAAGGTAAGAGCATGCTTCCTAATGCTGGTCGGCACACCGTAGTAGGCTTCGGCAACAGAACCGGTAATAGCAGCGAGTGTATCACTATCGCCGCCGATTGATATGGCATTTCTTATTGCATCCTCGAAATCGGTCGATTCAAAAAAAGCCTCCAAAGCCTGTGGGACGGTATCCTGGCAGGTCTCGTTGAACTGGTAGTTTTCCCGGATGCTATTAAGAGTAAAGCCCAGCGGATAGTAGTTCTGTATTATGTAATCTTGTATCTCAATCAGGCTCTTTCCGGTTCGGGCGAGGAACACCGCTACAGCAGTAGCTTCAGCTCCTTTCAAGCCCTCAGGATGGTTATGTGTGACTTCGGTAACAGCTTTTGAAAGCTGCTTGACTTCATCGATAGTTTTTCCAACATAACCACACCCGCTGACCCTCATTGCTGCTCCATTGCCGTAACTATTATAAGGCATCGGATTGTCGGAATACATCCAGCGTCGGAATGAACCGCCGTAGCCGCAGAGAGGATAAGGGCGGCCAACATTCTGCATGGAGTGCACAGCCTGTTCACTCAAATCGCTATAGTCTGCTTTGCATTTCATAAGAGCGTCACAGACAGCTAGTGACATCACGGAATCATCGGTGAAAAAGCATTTGTGCGTGAGCAGGTCGAAATCCTTTGACCTGTGGTTATGCCATTCGAAGCGTGATCCGACGATATCACCAATTATTGCACCAATCATCTAAAAACCTCGTTTTCAAAGGATTAATAATACTGCTCGATATAGTTATAAGCTTTGTCAAAAACATCTTTGTCTTTAATCTTATATTTGATCCAGACGACGCTACGCAGGGCTTTCTTGACTTCCTGCTTACCGGCGGTCGTGCTCTGCCAACCATCAAAGCGTACAATTTTAACAATGCTGTCAATGTCAGCCACAATGCGCTCAACAATAACCGGAGTACTCTTATTCTTGACTCCATTAAAGAGTTCAGTAAGCGCGGCAATACCTTTGTCAATTTCCTGTTCCGGTACCACTTCTTTTTCTGCCTGGGCTGCTTCCTTTGCGAGTTCGAGCAGGAGTTTCAAGAACTCAATACTGGTGATAAGGCCTTGTTCATGCTTTTCGCGCAGAGCTTCTAATTTCTCGCCAAGGCGCACAAACTTTGGATCGTTGGTGTGGTTCAAAATTTTTGCGACTAGGTTGATTTCGACCTTTTTTGTAGTCTTCTTCAGATCCTTCTGCTTCTCCAAAAAGTCATCAATAAGGTCAGCATCCATAGAGAGGATATCCATATCTTCATCAGCCTCTCCAACGATGACATTCTGGTGAACTAGTTCAATGGTCTTTGCTCCAAGAGAGGCCCAAATCAAACCTCCACGGCCATCGGTCGGCTTGACCGATTCATAAACGCGAGATAACCATTGATAGTCCACCTTGTAAGGGCTCAGGAAACTATCAGGAGAAAGCGCATCCCACGCACGATTCAAAACACGATAGTCTGCCGCAAAAGCATCCTTTTCTTTGTTTGTTGGGAGGCACTCCTGGGCTGCCATCAAGCCCTCCCAGCCTTCGATAGTTCTGTCGATACCCATAAAATAACGTAGGCACTTTTTGAGGAGGGCAGGAAGCTGCTTCTTGATTTCTTCTATGTTTGTGATAATACGACGCATGCTGGTCTCGTCGAAATCAAGAGCCTTTGCCACGTCATCGAAGATACCAATATAGTCGACGATCAGTCCATGAGTTTTACCTTGATCATAGGTCCTGTTAGTACGGCAGATGGCCTGAAGGAGCGTGTGATCTTTCATTGGCTTATCGAGATACATTACCTGAAGGATAGGCGCATCAAAGCCGGTCAACAGCTTTGCGGTGACAATAACAAGCTTGAGAGGACTGTGTGGATCGCGGAAATAGTCTAGGACTTTACTCTCTTGATCCCGATCACGACGGTATTTTTTATAACGATCCTCTTTATCGTTGTTTGTATCCATAACGATGGTAGTAGCTTCCTCGCCAAGAAGTTCGTCAAGGACATCTTTGTACATGAGGCAGCACTCTCGGTCGTAAACAACGACCTGCCCTTTATATCCGTTTGGCTCAATTTTCTCCTTGAAGTGCTTTGCGATATGCTCGCATACCTTACGAATGCGGGCTGGGTTATACATGATGGCTTTCATGTTGACACGTCGAGACAGCTCGCTCTTTTCTTCTTTTGAAAGTCCTGCCTCATCAGTCATTGCATCAAATTCGCGGTCCAGCTTGTCCTTGTCCACATGCAGTTCAACCGGCACAGGTTCAAAGTGTAGTGGCAGCGTTGCGCCATCACGGATGGAATCAGAGAAAGAGTAGCGACTCATATATCCGGTGCGGTCTTCTTCGGCACCAAATGTCGCAAAAGTGTTTTTATCGACACGATTGATCGGAGTACCCGTTAGGCCAAAGAAGAATGCATTTGGAAGAGCCATGCGCATTTTTTCGCCAAGATCTCCCTCTTGCGTTCTATGTGCCTCATCGACCATGACGATAATGTTGTCGCGGGCGTTCAGTTCGCCACTTACTTCACCAAATTTGAATATAGTGGTTATAAGTATCTTACGCATGTCTCCACGGAAGAACGAAATCAGTTCTTCCTTTGTAGACGCACTCGTAAGATTGGGGATGTCAGAAGCATTGAATGTTGCTGTAATCTGCGTCTCAAGGTCGATGCGGTCATCAACGATAACTACTGTCGGGTTCTTGAGCTCAGGATTCATGCGGAGCTTTTGAGCAGCAAATACCATTAGCAAAGATTTTCCAGAACCCTGAAAATGCCAAATCAATCCTTTTTTGGGGTAACCAGCAACAACACGGTCGACGATCATGTTTGCTCCCTCAAACTGCTGATAGCGACAGATTATTTTATATTTTCGGTACTTCTTATCGGTCGCAAACATAGTGAAGAACTGGAAAATATCCATAACCTTTTCAGGCGTAATCATGTCTTCCATGCTGATCTTTACATCAGCCAGTCCGCCCTCGGTTTTGTGAGTTGCAGTATGCCACGGCCCCCACATGTTGATTGGCATGTTAATGGAACCATATCGATAACATTTTCCTTCGGTAGCGAAGTTGAATATATTTGTTACGAACATCGCCGGGATGCTTTTTTCATAGGCGGAGATGTCACCAGCTGCATCCAGCCAAGTAATCGCACTGCGGACAGGCGTTTTCAATTCGCCGACCGTAACAGGAAACCCGTTGATAAGTAAGACAATATCTAAACGTTTGCCACCCTCAGCCTGCGGATAAATCCATTGATTAGTTACAACATACTCGTTGAGTGCAAGGCTCTCCTTCTTGAGTGTCCCGAAAAAACGAATTGGGATCATGCGCCCATTTTCCCCAAACGGATAGGAGTTTTCTTCAAAAATCAGCTTCTTAAAGAGTTCATTTTGCGTAACAAGATTGTGCGCCTGTACAGATAAAATGAGAGTTCGCAGTTTATAGATAACCTCATCTGCACGAGAAGGCTCGGCTGCAATCTCTGGGTTAAGACGTATGAGCGCTTCTTTTATCATTGGCTCTACAAGAACATCTGAGTACATCCGGGGGAGCTGGTCAGATGGAATGTACTTCCATCCATTATCTTGCAGAGTTGCTATTACCATCTGTTCAATGGTGTTGTCTTCATTGAAATGGATTGACATATTTCTTTCCCTCACACTTGTTCGGAATACTCTTTCAAATTAAGTCAAAAAAGGTTGAACTATAGTAAGTAGTGCCTTTGCTTTATTGGCATGAAACGATACCATGGCATCCCAGTCCTCTTCGTTTGTGATGCTAACTCCTTCTAACTTATCGTAAATACGACATGCCCGTACTCCGTCCTGGCTCACCCATGTAAGTGACTTTCCATACGCAGTTTCTATTTCAAGCCGATGGTTTTCGAAGATACTAAAGAGCTTTCGGTTGCGATCATAATTTCCTACGTCGATATAGATCTCTACCCGAGCAGAATCGAAATTAGCAATACAAGAAACAGAGACACCAGGTTTGTTTGTTCCACCCATAATTGTGTTATTTTTCTGAGGTGACACATTTTTGAAACTACCAGTAGCCGCTTGAATCATTGGGATAGCTTTTTCCCAGTATTTCCTACGGATTCTGTATCGCTCTGCTTCGTCATCCGGAGCAGTACTCTTAGTATCATCAAGGAAGAATACCAAGTCGGCAGCATCCTGCTTATACTGCTCGAAGAACTTCCGAAGCAGATTGACTTTATACTGAGTCGCGGTACCAGTCCAGATATAAATGTCATCATCAATTTTTACACTGCTGGAGAATTCGTCTGGCGATCTGGTAACCTGAATCGACAGATCTACGCTATCATCGGCATCGGCAAGGTAATTGAGATATGCCTTATTACCATTATGAAGTTCTTTTAGAACCTCAGTGTACATTTCTACCCACGAAGTTGTTTCATGCTCAACACCACGGAAGCGGTACTTCACGATGCTATGACCGGTAAGCGTAATATCATCATCCAGCGACACTTCCTCATACTGCTTCTGAGGCGGAGTATAGCTGCTATCAGCATAGGGCCACAGAGACACAGCTTGCTGTGTAAGGTATTTACAGCGATCTTCAAGTTCAGGAAGACCCCAGTGTTCTTTCTGTGCGACCCATTGAGTCATTCTGATACCGCTCTGTAGATACCCATCCTCCATTGTTTTTTTCTCGCTAAAGGGAGCATTGCTATATTTCGAGTTATAGGCTGTAAGGGTCAGATTCGCCAACGTGTGCAGCCATTCTCCATGTATATTCTCTGCATCTTGCCCAAGCTCACTTGTCCAAGCAGGGGTCAATTTCTGAGGCATAATATGTTCAATTGTGTACTCACCGCTATCGAGGCGCCCGTAGACGTCCTTATACTCATTGCTGTCACCGTTTTCCAGGCGTTCAAACAGATACGCTTTGTAACGTGGGAGCATAGCGTAGATATTCTTGGTCCGCAGACAATCTGCAAAAGTCTCGTTATCAGGGAATGCGGCCTTTTCCTTTTTGGAGGTCAGTACATATTTCATTTTTTCAATGAAATTGCTGTAGGTACCGTCAAATCGCTTGATATCGGAACTCATTGTAAGGAATACCTTTGCAAGTGTATTAGAAGGCAGGTCACAAATGATACGGCGCAAGAGGTAGGATTCTACGATTCTGCAAATCTCGGCAACCTCATCCAAGGTCAAGAGGCTGCTTTCCTGTAGCCTCATTACTTCCATCAGAAACGGTCTTGTGACGCTGCTTTCAAAACGATTCAAGCGGAAAAGAGACGCCTTCAGCTTTGCAGGAAAACTCGGATGTCCAAGCAGGAGCTTGTTATACCGCTTAGCATAGCCTAGGAGATCTTTCATGATGGATTCCATTTCGCCGGGCATCTTTTCGGCATATGCCTTAAACTCGGTGTAGATATCCTTCATCCCGGTGATCTTCTTCTGTTTGATGCTCAGGTAGTCGCGGATAAATGGGCTTACATCATACGAATTGTTTTGCTTATTATAACCGGCATTTTTTTCAATGGGGTTCCAGTAGCTGTCATAGAAGCGCTCTTGCTCTTCAATGTCAAGGCCCATCAGAACAAAGTTACGAATCTTATCGCCCTCATTTAACTCGAGACCGGTTGAGTTAAGACTTTCAAAAACCAGTTGAGGGTCATCATCTGGTGGTGTGAGTGTGATGTCAATTATTTGGAGCTTCTCTACGGCCTTATAAAGCTGATCGATAGTAATGGCTTGTTTCTGAATCTCATTGTAGAAGAAGAGATAGTTTTGAGTGATATTTGATGAACGGTCAAAATCGGCCGGATCACCCCAGAGACGATCGTATGCGTCCTGGTCACCCTTGATAGGTTTGAGCTTGACTTTACGCTTCCGAGGATTGATCTCATCCACCAGGTACTTTTTTGTAATCTGAGCGTATAGATCGTCATCTTCGGGGATTACTTTTCCTTCCTTAATCAGGTTGGCCATAGCCAGAAGAAGTAGTGAAACAGTTGTAATTCGCTGTTGACCGTCAATCACGAGGTAATCAGAGCTGCTCCCCATAGGATCGCTAACAGAGACAATTCCTCCAAAGAAATGCCAACGTTTTCTATCACGAATGGTGCGAACAAGATCCTGATACAGTTTCCTGCAGTGTTCCTCTCGCCAGTCGTAGTTTCTCTGATAAACAGGGATGATTAGCTTATCTGCATTTTTCAAATAATGGGTTAAAAGCTTCCCTTGACCGTTCATGATCTACCCTCCAGCCCATCAGTGGCGTTCTTCTTTCTGGGTTTCTTATATTTCTCGGAGTAACCGATATACTTTCCGCTCTTTATTCTGGCATCCACTGGCTTTTCTGCGCCTTTCGGAAGGAGCCAACAATAACCAGCACGCTCTGCGCCCGGTATCCGCCCTTGAGAGCAAAGCGTTTGAATACGCCTGTTAGATAGGTTCCATTTAGTTGCTGCTTCGCTTATGGTCATATAATCCATCTCGACACCTCACACATAACAAAGAGGTCCTGTCGTGGCAGAACCTCTAAATGGCTGCCAAAGTACGCAGCTGTAAAACTATCAAGTATCAAGTTAATAATACACCATCATGCGAATAATATCAAGCCAGCTATGTGGATTAGCTACGACCATTTCGTGAACAATCGGCACAGACTCCCCGGTTTGCACCTCCCTTGCCACCGTAATAGGACATCTGCGCTTCCTGCTTAATTCGGCCGCAAACCGTACACATGATCCATCGCCGATTGTAGCGATCCACTGTCCATTCATCAGAGGTCGGGTCATAGCTCTGGCAGATCCGGATATATTCCGCATCCAGCTCCTCTTGCGTAGGACCGGCTGGGACCACAGGCCTAGCAGCATACGGTGTTGGACGAGGATAGACAGATCTTCGCTCGAAAGATCTTTCTCGTTCTTCACGCAGCCGGATCTCTTCTTCATTCGTTCTCCTAATCTTATCGATGTCGAATAGCCGATCTTGCAAATCTCTCTTGAAGTCTTCTTTCTTTTGAATTCCCGCACCTGCAACGCAGAGGCAGCAAGGTGGCTGCGCTACATTGAAATGACAATGGGCACAATCGATCCACCGAGCAGAATACTTGCCCTTATATTTTCCAAATGAAATCGGGCACAGGTTGCCGGTTCCATGCTCCGGGGGCGAAACTGCTACAGCGTAGTACTTTTGCTTCCACTGTTCTTCCAGACGGCTGAAGACCCATTCGGTACGGTCGTTATCTTGAAGTACGCTTTGAAGCCTATCCGGGGTAAACTCCGTATCTTGGTCAATCTTCGGCATGGAGATTAACAAAAGCGAGTAGTCCTCCGCTTTTGCTTCTTCTGCCAGTTCCACCCTATCATCGTCATCATAATAGCGGTCAAAATCCAACAGGATTCTTAACGGTGTCCCTTGCATGGTCACGCGCAGCAGCGGCGGATAAGACAGGGGTTCGCACTCGAAAGCGACAGAGTCAATCTTCAATCTTCGCGCTTCCTGCAAAAGTTCTGGATCATGCCATGCTGGGAACCGCAACATCACTGGGGGCAACGTCAAAAAGCCACTCTGCTTCAACGCTTCGGCAAACGCCTTATAGATGGCCACCTCGCTTGCATACATACACTCGTAATTTGAAACATGAGCAAAGTGGTGGCGCCGCCGCGTTCCTTTTCGTGCCTCAAATGGTTGCAGACAAGCTGCACAGATGCAGTTGCACTTTTGACCGCTGGGCACCTCGGAGATATGTTTCAACTCGCCGGTTAGCTTATTGATGCCGAAATAGATATGACTCGCTGAACGCTTTTTGATGTTCTTTGCCATATGCACCTCGCTATATTCT
>UMIZ01011965.1_pt1 | contig 13505 bp, 8 predicted proteins | sample 1965931 | NCBI WGS metagenome assembly UMIZ01 (sample SAMEA4836137, study PRJEB28245) | human gut metagenome | biome: gut microbiome; material: fecal sample | place: Denmark | collected 2008
GTTTTGATTTTAATTGGATTAATAAGATTATAATATAAAAGAGACCTCTTATGAAGTCTCTTTTACTTTTCTAAAACAATTCTATATGCTGATACAGGTGGCATTTCTATTGTATATTTATTATTATTAATTTTTTTCATTTCTCCCCTATTCATAAAAATCTAATTAACCCATTTTGTTGATACTTGTGTTCCATCTGATAAGTATACTTTTTTTCCAAATCCCCAAAATGCATTTTTTCCTATTTTCTCAAGTTTTAATGTGCTTGGCAAATGCAAATCAATATTAACTGTTGTTGCATTAGAAAATGCCATTTCTCCAACTTCTTCAAGACCTTCTTCTATTACAAGTTCTTTTAATTCCATATTAGAAAATGCTCCTTTAGCAATTTTTATTACACTTGAAGGAATAACTAACTTTTCCATTGATTTTACATCTGAAAAAGCATATGCTCCTATTTCTGTAACACCTTCTGGTATGTTTACTTCTTCCAATAATGTACAATTTTGAAATAAGTTATTTGGTATTATCTTTATTGAATTTGATAATTTACATGTTTTTAATTTTGTGCATCCAAAAAAAGATGCGCCACTATGAAAACTTTGCATATTATCTGACATTTCTATGTTTTCAATTACATCATTATTTGAAAACTCTCCACCATCTATTGAAGTAATATTTTCTAACATCTTTATACTTTTTACTTTTTTATTAGCTTTAAATTTATGATCATCTGTTGTATTTGGTGACTTTAATTTAAAAGTATCATGTCCGCCTGAACAATTTTTTAATGCTGTTACTGTATATACATCATTTTTATATACTATATATTCTGGAATTGTTATTTCTTCATCTTCTCCATTATATCCACATACTCCAACTTCTTTTTTATCAACATCAATAGAAACCCAATCCCATACTCCATCCTTACCACAAATCGCAAAATCACCTGTTGCAAGTGATATTACATTATCTTTATTAATAATAATTAATGTTTGACTATCATTTATTTTTATATGTTTATTTTTTTGTGGGTCAAATCCATTCTTTTTTAATTCTTCCATTACTTTTTCTCTTTGTTCCTCAAAAGTAAATGAAGTATTATTTTCTAGAGCTTCAGCTTTCATTTCAGATATTTTTATAGATATTATTTCTTTTATTTGACCAGCCATATTTCTATATCTTGCCTCATTGGCTTTTGTTGTTATTCCACTATTTCCTGTTAACGCTGATATTGTTACTCCTGCTAATATCAGCATTACAATTATTGTTACTGCAAGAGCAATTAACGTTACACCTTTTATTTTCCTATCTTTCATAACAAAACTCCTCCTTTGTTTTTTCTAAACTTTTTTCTAAACCTCTTTTAATTTCATTGATAATAATTTTGAAATACCCTTTTCTTCCATTGTAACACCATAAATAGTATCTGCTGCTTCCATTGTTCCTTTTCTATGTGTAATTATTAAAAATTGAGTATCTTTAGCAAATTTCTTTAAATATTCAGCATATCTATAAACATTAACATCATCTAAAGCTGCTTCAATTTCATCAAGTACACAGAATGGAGCTGGATTTATTTTCAATATTGCAAATAGCAATGCAATAGCTGTAAATGCTCTTTCTCCACCTGAAAGTAATGTCATACTTTGAAGTTTCTTTCCTGGTGGTTGTACATTTATTTCTATTCCACTTTCAAGAATATTGTTTTCATCTGTTAATGAAACTTCTGCCATTCCTCCACCAAATAATTCTTTAAATACTTCTCCAAAATTTTTATTAATAATTTCAAATTTTTCTTTAAACTGTGTTTTCATAACATCTAGCATTTCAGCAATTACTTTATTAAGTTTTGCCATTGTACTTTCTAAATCTAATCTTTGTTCACACATAAAATCATATCTTTGTTTTAAATTCTTGTATTCTTCAATAGAATCAACATTTACACTACCTAATTCTCTTATATCTGTACGTAAATTATTAACTTTTCTTTGAGTTAATTGTACATTTTCTGGCATTGGATAATTTCCTGCATTATTAGGAGTTAATTCATATTCTTCCCACATCTTATTTATAATTTCTGTAATATCTTCTTCTATTTTGGTTTTCTTAACTTCTAATTTTGTAACTTGTGCTTTTAAGTCCTCTATTACTTTAAATTCATCAGTTTGTTCATCTTCTTTTTTAGTTAGCTTTTCATTTTTGGCAATTCTATCTTTTTTCAATTTTTCAATATTTTCACCACTATTAGAAACTTGTGATTTTATTTCTTCTATTTGCTTTTTTGTTTCTTCTATTTGTTTTTCAAGTTCAATATTTTCTTTTTCATCTTTTTCAATTTGGGCTTTCTTAATTTCAACATTTTTGGTATGTGTTTCAATTTCTTTATTAATCATTTCTGACATTTCTTGAATTGACATTTCACTTTCATTAAATGATGATACAGATATTTTTAAATCTGTAATATCTTCATTTAAATTATCTATATATGTTTGACTATCTTTATTTGAACTTGCAAATTCATCTATAATTGCTTGTTTTTCTTCATTTTCCTTAGAAATTTTAGCCATCTCTTGTTCATCTAATTCTTTTGATTTTAATAGTTCTTTTTTATTTTCTTCTAACTTTGAAATCTCTTCTTTTTGCTTATTTATTCTATCTCTTATTGTTTGAATATTTTCATCAATTGATTCAACTCTTTGTTTTTCTGTTGCATAAGAAATTTCAATTTCTTGTAATTGCTTTTCTAAATTTTCTGCCTCTTCTAATACATTTTCTGATGAATTTTCATATTCTTCTTTTGATTTCTCTAATTTAGAAATTCGTTCTTTTATTTCAGTAATTTGTCCATTTAATTCTTCAATCTCTTTACTTCTACCTAAAATATTAACTGTTTTTTTAGTTACTGATCCACCTGTTATTGCTCCAGATGGATTTATTACATCACCTTCTAATGTAATTATTCTGAATGAATAATTATTTTCTTTCGAAAGTTTTATTGCATTTTGCATATTATCAACAATAACTGTTCTACCTAATAAATTTAATACAATTTGCTCATATTTTTTATCAAATTTTATTAAATCACAAGCAATACCTATTACTCCATCTTTTTTGCCTTTTATATTATCTAATTTTTTTCCTTTTACAGACGTAATTGGCAAGAATGATGCTCTTCCTAAATTATTTGTTCTCAAATGCTCAATTAATTTTTTTGCATCTTCTTCTGTTTCTGTAACAATATTTTGTAAGCTTGCTCCTAAACACATTTCAATTGCAGTTTGATATTCTTTTGGAACATCTATAATATTTGCTAAAACACCATGCATACCTTTTCCAAGTTCTTTTGTTTTTTCGCAATCAATTAATAATGATTTTACACTCTTTGTATAACCTTCTTTTTCCTTTTCTGTTTCTACAAGGAAATTATATCTTGATGTTTTCATCCTCATTTCATTTGTTAAATTAGCAATTTGAATTTCGAACTCTTTAATTTTTGTTGTAATTTCATTTTTTTGTTTTTTTATTTCTTCAAGTTTTTTCAAAATATTATTTCTGTTTGATTCTGTCTCATTAAATTCTTTTGCAATGTCTTCCTTTTTTATTCTAATTCTATCTATTTCAAATGTTTGTGATGATATTTCTTGATTTAACTGACTTTTTCTTTTTTCCAAATTCTCTATATTAGTTTGCTTTTTACTTATTTCTGCTTGTAATTCATATTTTCTATCAGTATTTTTTTCTATAGTCTTTTTGATTTCTTCCATTTCAAGCTCTTTTGAACTTAAGCTTGCTGTTAATTTTGCTAATTCTTCTTCTTTTTCTTTTAATTCATTTTCAAATTTTGCTTTATTTTCTTTTAGATTACTCTTCTTTGACTCTTTTTGTTCTATATCATTTTTTAAACTAGCAATTTTCTCTTGTAATTCTGATATTTCTATTTTATTTCTTTCTGCAATTTCTTTATTATTTTGAATTTTTGCTTCTGCTACATTAATATTAGAATTACATTGTTCTATTTGTTTTTGACTCTCAAATCCAATATTTTGCATTTCTTCAATTTTTGTTGTTATTTCATCAATTTCATCTTTTAGTTCTTCCTTTAAAATCTTTATTTTTTCAAGTTTTCCTTCTTCTTGATTTAATGTTGATTTCATTATTTCTTCATCTTGAACAAGTGCTTCTAAATCTTTTTTGTATTTATCAATATTATATAAAAATAGTCCAATTTCTATATTTTTTAATTCTTCTTTTAGATTTAAGTATTTTTTTGCCTTATCTGATTGAAGTTGTAATGGTTCTAAGTTTCCTTCTATTTCTATTATAATATCATTTATTCTTAATAAATTAAGTTTTGTTTGTTCTAACTTTTTCTCTGTTTCTTCTTTTCTTGACCTATATTTTACTATTCCTGCTGCTTCTTCAAATATATGCCTTCTATCTTCTGATTTATTGCTTAATATTTCATCAACTTTTCCCTGACCAATTATTGAATATCCATCTCTTCCTATTCCTGTATCCATAAATAATTCAATAACATCTTTTAATCTACATGGTGCTTTATTTATATAATATCCTGTTTCTCCACTTCTGTAGATTTTTCTTGTAATTGTTACTTCTGAAAATTCAATTGGTAATGTTCCATCAGTATTGTCAAATACCAATGATGCTTCTGCAAATCCTAATGATTTTCTGTTTTGTGTTCCAGCAAATATTATATCTTGTGTTTTATTTCCTCTTAATGATTTCATACTTTGCTCACCAAGTATCCATCTTATAGCATCAGATATATTACTTTTTCCTGATCCATTTGGTCCTATTACTCCTGTTATTCCAGGTCTAAATTCTAATATTGTTTTATCTGCAAATGATTTAAATCCTTGCATTTCTAGTCTTTTTAAATACATGTTTTTTCACCTTTATTTTTCGTTTTTCTTTTTGTATTTTATCGTAACTTATTAAATTTTTCAAGGGGTTTACTTTAAAATATCTACTACCATAACTCAATGTCAACAACTTAGTGAAAAAATTTTTTTATATAAACATTTTTTCACTAAGTTGTTGAAATTCCACACAGTGCACAGTATTAAAACCAAACAAAAAGTACAACTAAAATTTAGTTGTACTTTTTTTATTTAAGTTCCTATATCTATTGAAAAATTACTATATTTTGCTCCACCAGAATCAACATTTGTTGAATACATAAATTGTAGAGCGAATGAATAATATACTTTATTTGGGGTTAATGATATGTCTGCAGAATAATATCTATCTTTTCCAAAATTCCATGTAAATGTACCACTATATCTAGACCATATTTCTACCCAATTTCCACTAGTATCTAGAGCCATTATTCTCAATCCAAAATATCTATCAGACCACATTGAATTTGCACCAATATTAGCTGATCCTTTTATAGATTTTATTGTAGAACATGCTGTATTGTTTATTACGTCTCCTAATTGTTTCCAACCTGATGAAACAGCTCCTGCATCACTCCAACCTCTAGAAATATGTAGTCCTACATTTACACTTATTTGTGCGTATACTGTTGAACTAGAATTCTTTATTGTTATTGTTGCATTTCCAATAGCTATCCCATTTACTGTTAAATTATAAGTACCATTTCCACTTGCAATCATATTAGTACTTATAACCTTAGAATTGCTATTTACACATACAATTTGTTCTGTTGTATCTGATGGTGAACATGTTATTTTAGAAGTAAATGTATCTCCAACCTTTATTGCAGCACTATTGGGACTAGCTGTTATTCTTTGTACTTTATTTTCAACAACTACTGTACATTTGGCAGAAAGTCCATTTCCTGTTGTAGCTGTTATCGTAGCTGTTCCAGTTCCAATTGCCGTTACATATCCATTTCCATTTACTGTTACAATACCATTATTACTACTTGTCCAAGATACGTTTGTATATACATTTGCATTAGTTGGTCTTACTATTGCTTTTAATTGATAATTTTTATTTGTATATTTCTCCAATACTATTTTATTTGTACTTAATGTAATAGATGTTGGTGATGTTTGTACCGTTATTGTAGCTTTCGTTGATTTTCCATTTGCTGTTGTTGCTGTTATTGTTACCGTTCCATTTGCATATCCCCTTACTAATCCATTTGAATCTACTGTTGCTATATTATTATTAGTACTTGTCCAAGTTATTTTATCTTTTATATTAGTTGTGTTTGGTGATATTGTTGCCTTTAATTGTACTGATTTATTTTCTGCACTTAAATCAATTGTTGCACTACTTGGTGATATTGATATTGATACTGGTGATGTTTGTACTGTTACACTTGCTGATGTTACCTTTTTATTTTCTGTCACTACTGTTATAACTGTTGTTCCATTTTTCACTCCTGTAACTACACCATCTTTATTTACTGTTGCCACACTATTATCAGAACTACTCCATGTTAATCCTATATCTGTATTGGCTGTACTTGGATATATTGTTGCTTTAAATTGATATGTTTTATTTGTACTTATATCTAATGTAACATTTTCTTTGTCTAATCCTATTGATAATGGTGTTGATATTACTGTTACATTCCAAGTTGCAGTCTTTCCATTTTCTGTTGTTGCTGTTATTGTTACATCTCCATTTGAAATTCCTGTTACAAATCCATTTTCATCTACTACAGCTATATCATTATTACTACTTGTCCATTTTATTCCAGTTTTATAATTTGCCGTACTTGGATATATTGTTGGCTTTATTTGTAATGATTTTATTGCTGATGATATATCTAATATATGTCCACTTGCAGTTAATTCTATTGATGTTGGTTCTTGATGAACTGTTACATAACTCATAGCTCTTTTCTCTTTAGATGTTTCTACTAATATTGTAGCTTTTCCTAATTCTTTTCCTCTTACAAATATTTTATTATTTTCTACTAAAATTTTTCCATTCTTATCTTTCTTTACGTCTAATACACTTTCATCAGAACATGTTACTTTATAATCTTTTGTATTTGATGTTATTGTTAGCTCATAATACTTTCCTGTTGGTTCTCTATTTATTGAGATTGATCCAGGATTTATTAATACACCATCTCTGTCAACAATTCCACTACTATCTTCATCTAATCTAACATTTCCTGTTTCATCTATTATATATGCATTTCCTGTGTTTTGGAATTTTACTACATATATATCTGCTGTTAATATTTTATTTATATATGTATCTCCTGGTCCATATATATTATATTCAAATTTTTTGAGTCCGCATCCCCTATATATGTATTTAATTTTTCTTGTATTTTTGTCTTATCTGCTATTACACCTGATTTATTCGTTTCGTCTGCTACTGCTTGCGCTGCAGCCCACTGTACAGCTTCTTTTTCCTCACTTGTTAATTTCTTTTTGTCTGCATTCGCACTTTGATTAATTATTCCGCTATTTCCTCTTATATTTGCTATCACTGCTCCAGCAATTATTATTAATACTATTATTGTAACAACAAGTGCTAAAAGAGAAACACCATTTTCTTTTTTATTTACCATCTTCATTCCTCCTTTGTTTTTTTATTTACCTATTCATTCTATTATAACATTTTTTTCGATTTTTTTCAACTGTTTGGTGTTTTTTCAAAAATAATTGGGATGTTAATTTTGTTAACATCCCCCATCTCCACCTCCACCGCCTTCTTGTGCCCAATATCCTTTCATATGAACATTTGCAGCTGGCATTGTAAAAATTGTATTAGCAGAATAATGTGTTCCATTATATTCCCAATATTGGAATACATAACCACTTGCAGACGCTTGTGGTAATGTGCACTTATCTCCTGCTTTTAAAGTATATGATGTTGGATTAACACTTCCTCCCTGTGCATCAAATACTATTGCATATAGTTGAACTGCTGTTATTACGCAAGATGCTGAATGGGTTCCACTAGAACTTTTTACTGTGATTGTTACTTTTCCTGCACCTTTTATTATTACCAAACCATCTTGATTAACTACTGCTACATTTGAATTACTAGACGTCCAAATAATTCCTTCTGTACTTGTTGATGGCGTTAATGTTGCTACTAATTGAAATGTTTGCTTATTTAATTCTAAACTTTCTATAGTTTCATATTCTTTATTTAATCTTATTCCAGTAATTAATGTCTCAACAGTAACTATACATGTTGCACTTTTATTATTTTGAGTTGTTGCTGTTATTACTGTTGTTCCATTCTTTTTAGCAGTAACATTTCCATCTTGATCTACTGTTGCTACTGATGTATCTGAACTTTTCCAAGTTAATTTTGTGTTTACATTAGATGTTTTTGGATCATACACAGGATATAATTTTGTAGTTTTTGTTCCTGTCATATTTAATGTTGTTTTTGCTTTATTTAACGATAAACTTACTGGTGATGTCTGTACTTTCACATTACATTTCGTTGTTTTTCCATTTTGAGTTGTTGCCGTTATAACTGCTGTTCCATTTGAAACACCTATAACAGTTCCATCATTTCCAACTGTTGCTATACTTGAATTACTACTTGACCATTTTACTACATTTTGTACATTTGCCGTACTTGGTAATATTGTTGAAGTTAATTGTATTGATTTAGGATTTGCAGTTAAATCAAGTGTTACATTATTTTTATTTAATTGTATTCCTATTGGTGATGTTTGTACTGTTACAAATCCTGTTGCTGTTTTATTATTTTCTGTTGTTACTCTTACTGTTGCAGTTCCATTTGAAAGACCTGTTACCACTCCATTTGATGAAATTGATATAACATTTGGACTACTTGAACTCTCTATTTCCCATCTTAATCCTATACTAGCATTTGCAGTACTTGGGTATATTGTTGTAGCATACTGATGTGTATTTACCCCATTAATATCTAACACTAAGTTTTCAGAATCCAAACTTATTTCTAATGGTGTTGATATTACAACCACTTTCCATGTTGCTGCTCTTCCATTTTCTGTTGTTGCAGTTATTGTTACTTCGCCATTCGAAATTCCTGTCACAAATCCATTAGAATCTACTACTGCAACATCATTGTTACTACTTGTCCAAGTTATTCCTGTTTTATAATTTGCTGTACTTGGATATATTGTTGGTTTTATTTGTAATGATTTTATTACTGATGATATATCTAATATTTCTGAAGTTGCTGATAATTCTATTGATGTTGGTTCTTGATGTACTGTTATATAACTTATTGCTCTTTTTTCTTTTGATGTTTCTACAACTATTGTTGCTTTTCCTAATTTCAACCCTTTTACTGTAATTGTATTATTTGTTACTTTAATATTTCCTGACAAATCTTTTTTTACTTGCAATACACTTTCATCTGAACATGTTACTTTATAATCATTTGTATTTGCTAATATATTTAAAGTTAATTCTGATCCGATATTTATAGATGTTGATGCTGGTTTTATTAACACACCATCTCTACTTGCAACTTTATCTCCTGTTTCATCTCTTCTTACATTTCCAGATCCATCAATAATATAAGAATTTCCTGATTTTGAAAATTCAACAACATATGTATCTGAAATTATCATTGTTCCTTTATACTCTTCTTCAGGTCCAAATATTTGATATTCCATATCTTCATTTTGATTTCCTATATATTTATCAAGTTTTTCAGCTATTTGTCCTTTATCGATTATTTGCCCTGTTTTATTGCTATCGTCTGCAACAGCTTGTGCTGCTGCCCATTGAATAGCCTCATTTTCTTCGCTTGCTATTTTTTCATCTCTTGCTTCTAAACTTTCATTGAATAACCCACTATCATTTCTAATATTTGAAATTGTTACTCCGGCTAATAATATAAGTACTATTATAGTAACTACTAGTGCTATTAATGACATTCCATTTTCTTTTACTTTCATATTTTTTCTCCTTAGTTTTATATTTTATTATATAAAATTTAAGAATTACAATGTAAATTTTTTATTAATTTTTACATTTTTCTTTTTTTATATCTTTAAATAAGACTATTAAACATATCGTAATTATACAACAATATATAACTATCATTTTAGGACCACCAAATAGTTTTGCATCTCGAAATAATTGTTCTATAACAAACATCCTCATTATAACATATTCTAGAACTGCCAATGCAATTCTTTTTAAATCACTAATTCTTCCTTTATATTTAACTAATATACAAAATCCAATTAGCCATACACCTGTTTCTATTAATTGAACTGGATACTCTATATGTATATATCCTAAAGCTACAGTATATGAAAGAATCTTATCTGGCATTACTTTTCCAACACAACACCCTTTTATAAAACATTCTATTTTTCCAACTGCAGCACTCAAAAATATTGATTCCATCATAGTATCTATAAGTTGTGTTCTATATTTAGGAAATATTTTTATTGATATAAGCATTCCTAAGGCTCCACCTATAAGAACTCCAGAAATTTTAAAATACTTAAGTTTCCAAATAAATAATTGAGATATATCTTTATTTCCAGAATTTATAAACCATATTATTCTTGCTGTAACTGTTCCTAATATTATTGCTATCACCGTATTTATTATTGCTACAGATATTTTTTTTGTTCTTTTATATGTCATAAAAACATTATATATAATTGCTATACTATATGCAAATACTCTTTGCTCTGCAAGTGTTTTTATCATTTTTTTCTCCTTTGTTTTCAACATTTATAACTCAATTATATCATTTTATATTTAAAATTGTAAATAATTTTACAAAAATTATCCAACTAATTTCTTCTGCAAAATCATTCTTATTTTTACTTCCTTATCTCTCGAAAGAATAACTCCTTTTTTCTTTGCTAATTTTATTAAATAATCTAATTTTGATTGATTTGCCTTTATTTGATAAATATAATAATCAATCATGCCATCTTCTGCATATTCAAAATTTTTTCTAGCATTTTGCAATTTTTCTTTTGTTTCAATAATATTTTGCATTAATTCAATTTCTCTTTCTTTTTCAGTTTTTCCTTTAATCATTTTATTTAAAAGATATTCTTCTTCCATCTCTTCTCCTTTCGAATATTTATTATTAATTTTATTATCTTATTTTTCCTATTATGTACAATTTACACAAATCTTATTGAAATTTCCATAATTTTATTGTATAATGTCCGATGTATAGCCTCTAACTGAGGAATTTAATAAAGAAAGGGATATGCCGTTATGATAGATATTAAATTAATAAGAGAAAATCCAGAATTAGTAAAAGAAAATATAAAAAAGAAATTTCAAGATCACAAACTTGTTTTAGTTGATGAAGTTATAGAACTAGATAAAAAAAATAGAGAAGCAAAATTAAATGGGGACAATCTGCGTTCTGAAAGAAAAAGATTAAGTGATGAAATTGGAAAACTTATGAAAGCAGGTCAAAAAGAAGAAGCTGGTAAAATTCGTCAAGAAGTTCAAAGTGTAAATTCTGCAATTGAAGAAAATGAAGAACTTGAAGAAAAATATACAGAAGAAATAAGAAATAGAATGATGAAAATACCTAATATCATTGATGATTCTGTTCCAATTGGAAAAGATGATAGTGAAAATGTTGAAGTTGAAAGATTTGGTGAACCAATTGTTCCAGCTTATGAAATACCTCATCATGCTGATATTATAGCAAAATTTGATGGATTAGACAAAGAAAGTGCTGGTCGTACAAGTGGTGTTGGTTTCTATTACTTAATTGGTGATATAGCACGTTTACATGAAGCTATGCTTGCATATGCTCGTGATTTTATGATTAATCATGGATTCACATATTGTATTCCACCATTTATGATTAGAAGTAGTGTTGTTAATGGTGTTATGTCTTTTGATGAAATGGAAGCTATGATGTACAAAATCGAAGGTGAAGATTTATATTTGATTGGTACATCTGAACATAGTATGATTGGAAGATTTAAGGAACAAATTGTTGATGAATCTCAATTACCTCTTACTTTAACTTCATATTCTCCATGTTTTAGAAAAGAAATTGGATCACATGGTCTTGAAGAAAGAGGATTATATAGAGTTCATCAATTCGAAAAACAAGAAATGATTGTTCTTTGTAAACCAGAAGAATCTATGGATTGGTATAATAAAATGTGGAAAATGTCTGTTGAATTATTTAGAAGCTTAGATATTCCAGTAAGACAACTTGATTGTTGTAGTGGTGATATGGCAGATTTAAAAGTTAAATCTTGTGATATCGAAGCTTGGAGCCCACGTCAACAAAAATATTTTGAAGTATGTTCTTGTTCTACTTTAGGTGATGCACAAGCTAGACGTTTAAATATTAGATATAAAACAAAAGATGGAAACAAATTTGTTCATACTTTAAATAATACTGTTTTAGCTACACCAAGAGCTTTAATTGCTTTAATCGAATGTAATTATAATGAAGATGGAAGTATTACTGTTCCTAAAGTTTTACAACCATATATGGGTGGAAAAGAAAAATTAATTCCTACAAAATAAAAGTAAAAAATGTTCACAATTTAATGTGAACATTTTTTACTTTGTATATTGTATAAAATTTTTCATTATGATATATTAATTACAATAATAGTACAAAGGAGACTTAAATGAAAAAAACAAGATTAACAAAATCTAATCCATTTAAAAATTTTATATTAACTCCAATATTAATTATTATATATATAGGAATGTTTTATTTAACATATTTATGTATAAGAGATTATTATGGATATACAAATCTTTTTTGGGGAATAAAATATCTTGTATATGCCTTTTGGTTATTAAATATTTTACATCTTATTGGATTTCTACTTGCAAAATTTCAAGTATTTCGCAAAAAATTTTGGGAACATATCACAAATCCTTATACCTATTTCAGAGAACTCCCTTCTGACTTTGGTGTTGGTGTAACCTCTATACTTTTTGATTCTACAATAGAAAATAATAAAGATATTATAGCAGTATTATTAGATTTATGTGCAAAAAAATATATAACTTTATCAAAACAAAATGATAAATATATTATTTCTGTTCTAAAAAAACCTGATACATATCTATTATATAATGAAAGATATATTTTAAGTTCAATAATAAATAATAACCTAAAAAATTTAGATTATAATGTATGGTATAATCATTGTTTAAATGATGGAATTAATCTAAATCTTTTCTCATACAAAAAAAGAGAAAATTATTTTGAAAGATTATTTAAAATATCTGATAGAAGTACATTTATAACAATATTTATTATTTGTCTATCTATGGGATTTATTGCTGCAATTTTAGTCGTTATATCATCATTAACAAACACTTCTAACATTACAAATTGGCAACCAATTATTATTTCATTATTAAAATTTACTGCATTGTTTACATCTATTTTATATATTTTAACTTTTATTATATATATGGTATTTAGATTAATTTTTGAATTTATTACTTTTATAATTAGATTATACTTAAATGCAATTAGTTCATCATATAATAAAGTTTTAAATAATACATTACAAAAAACAACTAAAGGAATTAGAGAATATCAAAAATTATATT
>UMIZ01004383.1_pt1 | contig 13443 bp, 16 predicted proteins | sample 1965931 | NCBI WGS metagenome assembly UMIZ01 (sample SAMEA4836137, study PRJEB28245) | human gut metagenome | biome: gut microbiome; material: fecal sample | place: Denmark | collected 2008
AACACCCAAGCCAAGGACACAAATACGCGCCAAGGCTTGGGCACACTTAATTTATTACACCATCACAATACCACTAAATGATAAAGTCGTATTAGCAGGTAATAAAGTATCACACTTTATATTACCATTTTTCACGTCAAAAACTATTTTCTTTGAACTGTCACTCGTACTAAGTTCAATATTTTTAACTATTGATATATCTTTAAAGCGTAATTTCTTAAAATTGTCTATCAAAGCAGTCCATGCTGGTATAGCGGCTGTTGTAGTTATTTTCATGTTTATTTCATGTATACCACTGTAATAATTACCGTGGTACAAGTCACATCCTTCTACTGTTACATTGTGTTTATTTAATGTGGAAATATAATCACGTGTAATATTTTCTAAAGGCTGAGTGTTATAGTCAACACCAATAAAATTTTTTAATTCTACCCCTTGATATTCTAAAGGGCTAATTTCTGAAAAAATGGGGGTATAATTATCTATAGTATATCTACCATCAACGTTGTTTAACCCCTTAACTAAGTAACTATCAGTTGATGCACCATATAATTTAAATAACATTGGTGCGGATGTTAGTCCGCTTTCGTATTCATAAGGAAAATAAAAATACATATTATTAACATAAATAGCACCATGATAAGTCGCACTTATCATGCTAATACAAGTATGCACAGTATCAAAAAATGCATTATCTATATATGTTACTCCGCCAACTGTTATACTAACACTTTTATTAAACATAGTACCATTATCGCACCAATGATGAAACCCATTTACCCAATTATTGCCATATTTGAAATACAGGCCATATTGTAAATTTTTAATAATAAAATTATAAAAATTGTTGTCGTGTGCTTTTGTTGTAATTAAACCGTAGGCGGAATTCACACCATCCGTTTCAATATATATATTTTGTAGTGTATTTTCAAAACCCTCATTAAAATTAATAGCCATATTTTTTACATTAAAAATTGAAATATTATTTAATGTATAATGCTGAATATAATTTAAATTAATAACACTATCACAATTATTATCAATGCATACTACGTTTTGCATTAATATATTGTCGTTATTTGTGTTAATAGTAATCAACGATTTACATGTGCTTGTGGCTATTAACTTGCAATTATTAAAATCAACAATTTTACAGTTTTTTAAATGTATGCCATCAAGTAAATACGATTTATCAGGAAAGCACATAAGCCCCTTGTTATTTTCAATACAAGCGTCAATACATTTTTGAAAATTTAATGTATCATTGGTTACACCATCACCTTTGCAGCCAAAATATTCGGGTGTATAATAGGTACCTAATTTTTGCATATCGTTAGAAATGTTAGCAATTTGAGCGTTAAAGTTACCTGTATTTACCCAATAAGTATTGTTTGATATATCAATATTAGCTGGTACAGGAATTTTACTAGTAAAACTATTTCCCTTATAAGTAACAATGCTAAGCGCTTCATATTGCAAAGCTTTATTCCATTCTCCCATAAGTTTAGGTACATATCTAGCACCAACATACTGTCTGTTAATTAATCCTTCCATATCAATTACCTCTCTTTCTTAATAGCTTAATACTAAATGACCATAGTCATAGTTACCAACACCAATATTATTATCTATATCTAACCCTGTAGTATTAAAAGTAATACTTTCCCAATGTTTTGGAATTGTATAAATGATATATCCTTCGTCGCTAATTGTTACGAAAATCATTGTAGCTAAATACTGAGCTATAATGCTCTCTGCGTAGCTTGTATCAAAATTATTAATCCAATTTTGTATTGTCTGTACTTCCTGTTTTAGCTTGGTAATTTCATCATTCTGTAATTTGTCAGTTTCAATCAAATTATTAATATAAGTTACCATTTTGCACAGAATTTCGTAATAGCTTAAGCTGTCATCATATACAAGTGGTAAAACCTTGTAGCACCAAAACCTAAAAAAATCTCTGTCAGAGTTGACCATATTATGCACCCCTTCCTAATAAATTGTAAAGAATAAATCTTTAAGCTCATTAATAATCATCATATCAATATTTAAAAACGTTTCTCTAAACTTTAGTAACATTTCTGATTGATTACCTTCATACCCTAAAATTTTATCAACATAGCTGTCGCTTCTATTTCCTGTTCCTGTCTCATTATCGCTAGTTGTTCCGTTTAGCGTACTACTCGTAACATCTGTACCCACATTGTGCGTGGCGTTTGTTAAATAATCGTTACTGTCAAGTCCATCAATACCGCCCTGTGGTGTATCACTGTAATAGCTCCAAGTATTGGTACTTCCATCCGTTCTTGAAGTGCTACTATTAGTACCATTTCTGTTAGTGGTTTTGGTTTCGCTTCCACGGCCTTCATGCGTAACACTTCTGTCCACACTAACTAACGGTTGAATTTTTAACAATTCGCTCTGATAAAGTTGGTTATAATAAGGCATTATGTTTTTCATCTTATCACTAAGAAACAACTTCCATCTTCCTACAGTTTCGCAACATATCTCTCTTGTGTAGTAATGCCTTAAAATCTTCTTACAAAGTTCTGCACGGTATTTCTCGTCAAAAATAGGAAAGTCGCTAAAAATCTTGTTCCAAGACTTATCCAGTATATCTTCAATGTCATTAAATCCATGCGACTCTGTAAGCTTTGCACTTGTTTCACATATAAATCTAACTTGTGTTGTATATTTACTCATCGTCATCCTCCTTCCTGTCGTCATTCTGATTGAATACATCACGGAAATGACAGCTTATCTGAGTACCGAACATTCTGTTAATCTGCTCACAAGCTTGTTGCCTTGCAAATTCCCTCGAATATCTGTTAGCCATTACACCACCCTGTAGTCTCTGCACTTCGTCCTTAATCATTCGTTCTTTTTTCTGAATACTAATGTTAGTTACACCTAAGTAAGTGAGAGCTTCATTCCATAGATTAACCTTTAACTCATATAGCTTATCTGCGACATACGGCGCGCCTGTTGTGAATACACCAAAAGAGCTTCCGTCACCCTCCATGAAATCATTACTAGCAAAAATAACAGGTTGGTTGCCATCATACTCCATATATGCGTTTTGTAGAGATAATTGCTGTTGCTCACTACCTTTAATCAAAATCGGTGTTCTTTGAGCCTTGCAGTTAATATCGATACTTGCGTCAAGTTCAGCTAGTCTTTTAGCGTATATTTCCATTTTATCTTTACTACACCAATGTGTCATATTATCCCATATAATAACACTATCACTTCTTCCGCATAAACGTTGATAGCCATTAGAAGCATACGCTCGTCTTTCTAGTGGTATATTGTAAACGTCAAGATTACCGCCAAGTCCACATCTCAAGCATAGATTACCCAGGACTTCATCGTTAAAATACAGCATAGCTTTATTCTCATACAGTCCAACTTCAATAAATCGTGCATCTACAGTGCTAGGAAGCCCAACCCATTCAAACGAGCTAATTGCTATTTCTGTAAATAAATCTAAGTATTGGTCAAAAGTGTAAAGCTGATAAAAAGCGCTGTCACTAAATGAAGTGCGCTCTTTAGCTCGTTTTGCTTTTCTTGCTTTGCTCATTTTTATCCCCTTTCTAAACTGAATTATTAAGTGAATAATTACCTACTTCACTAGGATGTTTCCAAAAAGTTATTCCCTTATTAAAATAACTTTCAATCAGTGCTATATCATCACTGGGTGCGCCTCCTACTATTGTACAATCAACGGTTTTTGTATAATTCCAATGCGGTCTACTTGACACATTGGGCACTTTAGTTGTGTGACAGGCATATCCGAATACATCAAAATACTTATCAATAGACTTTGCATACTCAGCAGTGATAGACTTTCTCTGAGCCTCAAAACACACTTGTCCTTTACCAAAAAGTGCGTTATTAGTAGCATAATTGCCCTTTACATCGTTAGCAGAAATACTAGCCGTGTAAGCACTTGTTAATATATTTTGCACACTACCCAGCGCTGAATTACTTGACTGTCCAGTAATCATTCCTGTAGCAGTTTGAACGGCTGACGGAATAGCGTTAATTGTAATCGGGACAGCGTTTTGTGCAACCCATGCGTTAAATGCGTCCACATTCCATGAACATAAAGGGAAGCTGTCAAGTGTGATTGTTTCTGTCATATCCATTCTGCCAGTGCCTGTGGTTTCTGTGGACTTGTATCGGTCAAGTCTTAGCACTTCTTGTACTGGCATAGTCATGTTACCAACTATGTTATAATAGGGTGTAAGGTTTTCTGAAAATTCATAGCGTTGAATTAATGTTTGGCCGCAATTATTCCTTACTTCATTGAAATTGAACGGATACGTGTATAGTTTCTTGTTTCTTGGCTTGTATCCGTTTATTGTATCACTATTACTAATTGGTACACCAGTAACATTTATTGGGTTAGTATTTCCAGTAAATGTAATATTAACTCCTTCGTCGGTAACATCAACAGGAAGTATATCTGTAGGGCATGTGTAAAGAGCTAATATATTTGCGGGGGTAGTTAAGTACTGATTTAAAAAATTAGTGAGATTATTACCACCTGTTTCTGTGTTAGCAAAGGCTTTTATTTGATAGCCACTATAAACACCATCGTATAGATACCCCCCTGTTGTGGCAAGTAGTACCATGGTACAAGTACTTAAAGAGCCTAGTCCAATTAACTGAGCGTCACCGTTGTAAACATACTCGCCACATTCGACATTTTCAGGTAGGATATGCTCACCGATGTTATCAGTTAGACTATGCTCTCGTTCGACAAAACATTCTTTTAGTACAATATCAAACCAGTAAGTTTGTAGAACATCAATTTGAAAGCTTATCTCAGCAGTAACATTGTTAATATACTCAATACTTGTCACAAATGCATAAAACCACCGAGTGCTGAAAGCTGAGTTTTGAAACATCATGTAATTACAGTCGTATAAGCTGTCTGCTGTAGCCTGTAAACGACATTTACCCTTATTAACTCTGTTGTAAGTTACGTTATTAAAATGCTTTTTGGCTTTACTAATAAAATAATCTGCTTGTGTTTTCTTATCTGAAAAATAAAGTGTGTGTTTCTGCTGAGTGGAAAGTGGTACTCCACTCAGCATGTACACCTCACTATCGGGTACTATGTACATAATTCATCATCCTTTATTTAATTTGACTGTATCACCTACACCACTAGCGCTAGTGATGTTTGTATCACCTGTGTAGGTTGTTCCATCTAAATCAGCTACAAGAGTTATTTCTGATTCTGATTTTGTTGACGGAATTACAATAGCACCATATTTCTGCACGGCAATACCCTCTGTTGTAAGAGCTTTAGTCTGTACAAAATTAACTGAATTAGGTGCAAGTGTAGCTGTGTCACCCTGCACATTAAGTGTAAAGATAGTACCAACCTCAGATACATCTTTTCCTGTGATTTTAACAGTAATTGCTTCAGGCTTGGCAATTGTAGCACCACTGTCAACAAAAACGATAGCATTAGCAAAAGGTGAGTATGAAATAGTTTTCCAAACGTGCAGCCAATAATTCCAATATAAACCACTACCTACATGTGTTTCGTCAAATTCTAATACGTTGTCATAAACTTGAAACCACTCTTCATCGACCAAAACCCCCTTAACAGCCTTCATAAGTGTAAGCTCGTCTGCTGTTACTTCTTCCAGACCTGTAGACTCTTCTCTTATCGCTTCAAATCTTTCATTGTCAAACGAACTGAAATCGTCAATCAGGTGAAGTCTGCCAAGGAAATCAGCTTTATTCATATTAAAAGCACTGGCAAGAACTTCAACGTCAAATTTAGCATTGAAATCAGCATCCATAAAAATACACTGGCGGTCAATAGGTGTGTTGTTCTGTACATGAGACTCATTAAATCGCCCTGTCATGTCAATAGGGAGTAAATTTGATTTTCCTCTAAAAGCTACGGCCACACTATTCATGTTAGTAGTATCAATAGGCTGTGGATATACTTTACCGTGAGAAATTGCTTTGATAAGCAGATACTTAAAAAGTAAGTATTCGTCATATTCAGCTGACTGATAAACTTGGTCAATAATTGATGTAATAAGGTTAGTAACACCGTCAGCAGATGTAAAAGCTCTTTTTAAAGCCTGTTTCTCAATAGTAATTGGGTACATTACTCGCCAGTTCGTCACATGAAAGACTGACTGAACATTAGGAAGAGTACGTTTAAACTCTCTACTAGCACCCTTTTCGGCGTCATATTTTACAGCATTGATAATACCAACAAAAATGTCCTCTACACTCTCGCCAAATTCAAGAAAGCCCTTCTTGAGGTGCTTATACGGATTGTTGAAAGTTGCACTCTGCACACGCACCAGTGCTATCCTATTAACTAAAGCGTTAATAAATTCGTTGGCATGTGTAGGGTTTCCAAATAGGATTTCACCAACTTTTGGGATATCCTGTTCTTTATCTATTTTCGGAACATCTTTTTGATATGCATAGGATGCATTGTTTCTAATAACATTTAAAATGTCAATTGAGCGTGCATCGAGTTTCGTTTTAGTAATTATTCTAGCCATTAAGCTTCCTCCTCTTTAAATAAATCCTCGAAAGAGTTGTAATCTTTCTCTTCCTCCTCGTGTTCTGTCGGTGTGTCTGGTTTATCTTCCTTTTTTTCAAGAAAACGTGAAATATATTTGTCTCTCCACATTTTATCGTTTTCTTCATATTTCTGTTTCCACTCGTCAGCATCGGACGAGTCGATTGAGTCGGATATATCCTCAATAATCTCAATTGTTTCATCATCCGTTCTATCACCGACATATTTTTTTACTTTTTCAATAAGTTCGTCTTTTGGTAATTTAGCCATTATCATTCTCCTTTCTTAAAATCGCCTGTGTAACATCATATAAATAGGTAAGTGCCTTCTTGTTGATGGTGTAGGTGTAGGTGTGGGCGGTACAGGTGTACCACTAAGATACTCGTACCAATTCTTTCCATTTTGTATTCTTTCATCAAGTGCTACAACACCAGCGCGCTCACGTTCAAAACAGTAAGCCTTGACGGCTTCTTCAACGTCCGTTAGTTGAGAAAATTCTAAACCACTATAAGGATAACTTTTAGTAGGTATCCACTGACCACCATAACCCTCAAGTACTTCGGCATTAATAAGCTGACACTGTAAGTTGCCATCTTTCCAATCCTTACCTTGAGCGCTTGCGTAGTTAGTGAGGTTTGAGGATGGCGTCCACTGGATTAGCCCCCACCCACTAGATATACTTACTGTTTCTTTTAATGCAGGGTTTAAGGTGCTTTCTCTCTGAATATTACCTAGCATGCCACAGATACTTTCAAGGGTATATTTTCCTTTGAAGTAGGCCTTAAATTCTACAGCGTTGTTCTCCATCTGCGCCTGTGTCAGATACTTCCTAGTACCTTCAATAACTACCCATGCCATTAAATTACCTCAGTAAGAAGTGCTTTCCATGTATTGTTACCACACTCACCATCCTGTAAAAGATTGTGGCCTTTCTGAAAATTAATACATGCAGATACACAGCCTTTACCGTATTGAGTATCAATTGAACCAGTATAATACCCCAACTTTGACATTAGTATCTCAAATACAGTAACATCGTTATTTTTAGTTCCTTTTTTCAATAAAGACATATTTGCTAATTTCTCCTCCTTAAAATCAACAATTCTTTTAACAAGTACTAAGTCGTTTCGGTGAGAAATATTAGTAATTGAAACACCTTTACCCTTGTTTGTTTTTGTGTTTTTACTATTTCCTATCGCTTCAATCATTTGTGTACTGCTAATAGCAATTGCTATGTGAGTAATTCTCTTGACTGATTTACCAAAATAAAGTAAGTCAGCACTTTGAATATTTGTTACTGTTTTGCCTAATGCTGAGTAGCCCTGTGCTGTAGTTCTTGGTACTTTCATGCCACACTTATTAAGTACAGAATACACAAAACCACTGCAATCATATCCGCCCTCTGCTTCGGACTCTCCACCCCATACGTAGGGCTTTCCGAGATACGTTCTCGCCGTTGTTACAATATCACTACTTGTCACCTACATTCACCTCGCTGTCAAGCTTATCACAAAGTTTTTGAAGCACGACTGTATTATTGTTGAGTGCTTCTGCAAACTTGTCTGTCTCTTCCTTATGTGCGTCATTAATTTTGTTAATGTAATAACACATAATTAAACACATTCCTATGGGAAAACCAAGCGTGGAAATTAATGTTGATAAGTCATTAATCATAATAGTGCCCTCCTTCCTTCTTTCTTATTATAACATATTATTCACAAATTATCAACATTAATTTGACAAATTGCGGATAATTTGTTATAATAAACTAAAGGAAGTGGATAAATGAAAGAAATAAAATACTATGATGGCACTAAGCTATTAAGCATGAAAGATATTAACGGAAATGTGCCCGAAATTTATATATCAACATCAAATAGAAGTGCAGGAAAAACTACATATTTTAATAGATACCTAATTAATCGTTTTTTAAAGTATAATGAGAAATTTTGTCTACTGTACAGATTTCAAGACGAGTTAAAGGACTCCGCGGACAAATTCTTTAAGGATATACACAATCTTTTTTTCTCGGCTTACACAATGAAGGCTGTACAAATTGGTAATAGTAAAATGTATGAGTTATTTTTGTGCAGTGCATACGATGAAAAGGACGATGGAAAATCCTGCGGCTATGCTGTCGCACTAAATTGTGCGGATAAAGTAAAAAAATATTCTCATTATCTGAGTGATGTATCAAGAATACTTCTTGATGAATTTCAGTCAGAAACTAATCATTATTGTGCTGATGAAGTCAATAAATTTATAAGTATTCATACTTCAATAGCAAGGGGTAATAATAGCCAAGTTAGATATGTTCCTGTTATAATGATTTCAAACGCTGTAACACTTCTTAATCCGTATTACACAGCATTAGATATCACTGACAGGCTAACCTCTGATGTTAAATTTTTACGTGGGGATGGGTTTGTTCTTGAACAGGCATATAACGAAAGTGCGTCTAAGTCACAGGAAAGCTCGCTCTTCAATAGGGCTTTTAACAAATCTAATTATGTGGCTTATGCATCACAGAATGTGTATCTCAATGATAATAATTCTTTCATTGAAAAAATGAGAGGTCAGAGCCGATATTTATGCACGCTTAAATATAAGGGTGAAGAATATGCCGTTAAAATGTTTGAAGAGGAAAGCATACTATATTGTGACAAGAAGGTTGACCCTGATTTTAAACAAAGAATTTCAGTCACTACAGATGACCATAATATTAATTTTGTTATGCTTAAAAATAATGGTTGGTTAATTGACTATATGAGGTACTTCTTTGATAGAGGATGCTTTAGGTTCTATTCACTTGACTGTAAGGAATGTATACTTAAAGCTTTAGCTTATTATTAACGGTATCTGCGTTAGTTATTTTTGTAACATTGGTGTGAAAGGCTCTTTGAAATATAAGACGCACTTGTGTAGTTGGATTTATGCCTATCCATGCATTAAGAATTAACGTTATAGATATATTAAAGAGACAGAATTTATTCTGTCTCTTTTGTTATGTTTCACGTGAAACATTTTATCTCATTTTATATGTTGTCTCCTGTAATACTATCCCTCCTCTTATTCTCACTGGCCTGAGTTTTCCATATACTTCCAACCCCTGTTTAAAATCAGCAAGCGTTCTCTTTGTTTTCAAAAATTCCTGCTGAATTGTGGGGTATTTCTCCAGTTCATCATCCGTCACCCCCTCCATTGATTTAAGAAACAAATCCTTGCATCTATCAGGCATACCTGCACATTTTACATTATAGTATGGCTCATTAATTGGTTCTTCATCCTCATGCGTAACATGTTCAATATAAGTTTTCTGACGAACAAAAATAGCCTCATCCCAAAAGCTCTCGAGCTTCCAACAACAAAAATTAGATGGATGTATTTTTATTCCTTTAATATTTTTCTTCGTAGTACAACAATGTATGCTATCTGTGTCAGCGTATACAAAATATTTGTAATTTTGCTGTGCGGCTCGAATAGTAAAATTTCTAGCATAACTTGTTATTGCTGAGCCTATAGCTATATACATAACTTTCTTTTCGTGTTCTTCATATGTTGTAAAACCTAGTGAGCCATCTTCCTTCTCTCTTGCCACTTTGAATGAAGATATATCAGAACTACTGAGTTTTCCATATAAGTTATTTAAAAAAAGTTTTGCTAATGTTCGTCTTGCCCCTGTACTATTTTGCTTAATTTTCTTATACTTATTAATATACTCGTCAAAAATTCCTGTTATAGTTCTAAAATAACATCCATCCAATAACTCAAAATCTACAAGATTATAATGCTCTTGTAACAATTCAAAATCCGTTTGAGTAAGTACCATTTCAACATTAGCTTTTTTAATGTTTCCGTCAAAATCTCTGTACCATGTGCATACATTTCCTGTATCTTTATCAACTATGTCAGATGTTTCAAGCATTTCAGTAGCCTTATAGAAAAAGCTACCTTTAATCTGTATAAATGGTAATTTATTTTCTTTCAAGTAAAAACGTGTGCGAATACGAACAAAATAATAATATTGGTCTGTAAGACATTTTGATGGAATTTTACCTTTGAAAAAAACTGGTTGACCATATGGGTAATAATTTCCACTTTCTGAATGCATCATAGATGGGTACAAGCTATTAACATCTGCTGTGATACCCTCTCTGTAAATTCTGTTTTCACGTCCTTTCTTTAGATAACACCAACCTCCTCTATATGAGTGTCTTATATACTCGTCAGCGTTTGAGTATTTATATTCAAGCGGATTTAATTTAAACTGTGTTAAATCAGGGAAAAATGCCTGATAGTCTTGTTTGTCAACTGTAGCTTTAAATTCAGAGAGACAGCACGAGCCGATAGTAAGTTTTAAGTGTCCATTGTTTTGCATGATTTCCAGTGCTTCTTTAACTACAAGCACGTCATTAGCAATATAACGTTTTTCGTCATCTGTAATTGGGCAACCTGCATATCTAAACCCTTTATACTCCATATTTAATTTACGGTGCTTTGTTTGAAAACTTTTCCCGATTTGTTCAACTGAAAACGGCAAGAGTTTCAAACTATCTCTAATCTCAATGTATGCATATGGCGTCTTGATAAGTATACTGTACCACTGCCCCATGTCCGAGATTGAATATACAAAAGATTTTGGTGTTAAATCTTTTTCTTTCAAAAAGTGCACATCACTTTCATTATTGGGATTTACATATAACTTTTGTTCATATTTCAAATCTACTAGTAAGAATGATAGCCAAAACGAACCATCAAACTTTAAGTTATGATAATATATGCAAATATTCTGCTTTAAGTTATATAGATAATTATATGTCTCTCTAATTGAATGATGAATTTTAACATCCTCCGTGCCTAGCTCGACAACTGCTGACGCCCACACCTCTGTAAGTGTCTGTCCTTCATATACAGTGGTTTCAAAATCGCCTACCATATATTTCATTTGCTTTTTCATATTTCTTCCCACGTTTCATCGTTGGCTAATGCTTTGTCAATTTCTGCCTGTTCCGCATCACTTGGTAAATTGCCACTTATTAACGTATATAAATGCTGTACGGCCGTCCTTGATACAGCACTATTTGGATGATATTTAATTATAACTTCACAAGTTGATAAAAAATCCTCGCTTGCCTGTGCTATGGAATACAGAACAATGTCTGTGCCATACGCTTCAATTTGTGTGTTTAAAAGATTGTTTAACAACTCTGCTGACTGTGATTGTTGAACACCCACGTTTGCTATCATGGACTGTACTTTATCCCATACTAATTTTGATTCATGAAACATCTGTTGCCATTCTTTGTTAGACTTGATTCGATTATAGTCTGCTTGGTCTTTTTTTCTTCTCCTAGTTTCCCATGCTTTCCTAGAAGCTTCTTCTCTTATTTCTCTTTTCTTCTGCTCAACTGTTATTGGTTGCCCTGTTACTGCACTGATGGCATAAGCCTTGTTATAAAGCTGTGCAGGTCTAATCTTTGACAGCCTTCTTATTGAGCCACTCGTAATAGTTTTTGGCTTTGGTGGTATAAGGTTGGGTTCAAACACATAACCTCTTTTTTCAGCATTTCTAATAAATCGTTTAATTCGGTTTAGCTCTTTATTATATTCCTTTAAGAGCTGTGACTTCTTAGTTGTCTTACCCATACACTTTATCCCTCCTATGTTTATAAGTAAAGGGGGGTAAAACCCCCCCTTTATTAATAAATGGTCTAAATAATTAAAGTATCATTAACTGGTAAAATTTTCTACCATTATTGGATGTATTCTCGCATACCTCTATAAGGGCATGTCCATCATCTGATATGATATCCTCAAGCATACCTAACGTTTCATTAACAGTCTTAGAAATGCTTGTAAAAACTGTTCCGTCTTTATCAACAAGCACTGATACTGTTACAGAATTTCCGTCCTTGTCAGTATCAGTATATTCGCCGACATTGACAACATCAATCTGTAATCCCTTCTCAATTTTCTGCGATGATGCCTTTGCATTAAATAATTCTTTCTTTGATAACATGATATTAATCCTCCCTATTTACTGTGCTGTGTCTGCTTTGTCTACTTTGTCTGTTGATACTTCCTCTGCTTCTTCAATATACTTACTGAGTGGCATTGTGTATGTCTTTGTGACTGTCTTCTTGTCTACGATAGCTGTGATTTTAAAGGTATCTGTTTCATACATCTTACGGATGTAATTAAACAGTTTCCCTTCATCCTTTGGTGCTTCACTCTCATAGACTGGATAAGTCTTGTTCATAGGCTCGCACGAAGCTATGTCCATGCCTATTACTGTAACGTTTAGTGTGCTGATTGTCCTTGTTATGCTTGGTTTTCTCATTTTGTTTTTTTCCTCCTTGTTTTTGTGATGAGTTTGCATTGTAACTTATTGTAACTTGTTGTAACATGCACCATTGGCGCAAAGACTAGCGGGTGGGATTGCACCACCCCTCAGCTTGGTTACTGCTAGTTAATATTTATTAAAAAATATGCTTTATTAATATCTTTTTCATATTCCATAGTCATATTGTGCACTAATTCACCCATTAACTCTGATGGTATATGATTTGATGAACCCTCATATACAATACTCTGTATATCATTATCATAAACCTTAATTGTCTCGTTATTTAGAACTAAATATAGATTATAAAGTACCATATTGATATCCTCCTGACTTCTCTTGTCCTTTGCGAATCCGCCAACCCTTCCCACCGACCAACCATTAACAAGGTGCTGGGTCATCTCTGTTAGTCTGCCTACTTTACGCACACCCTTGTTTTTCACAAGTATGCTTATCACTTACAATTGACTATTCACCAGTGAACATTGTGTTTGCATCAGATGCATTTACAACTGCTTGACTGGCTTCCTCA
>UMIZ01019733.1_pt1 | contig 13208 bp, 8 predicted proteins | sample 1965931 | NCBI WGS metagenome assembly UMIZ01 (sample SAMEA4836137, study PRJEB28245) | human gut metagenome | biome: gut microbiome; material: fecal sample | place: Denmark | collected 2008
CTTTTATAATTAATTGGCAAATCAATTTGCTAAACAATAATTTATCTAAATGAATATTATTTTCAAAACTGAAAATAATAATATCGGTGATGAAAAATGTATAAAGATATGCCGTTAGGCTTTGTAAATGCACTTGCAAAAAATGAAAGTGCAATACAAAAATTTGCTCAAATGGAAAAAGACGAAAAAGAAATCGTGCTTGAAAAAGCGCACAATGTTTCATCCAAACAGGAAATGCAAAACCTCATCAACAGCATAGGCTCATAACTAAAGACGGTCTTTCGACCGCCTTTTTTCTTTAAAATAATTTACAAATTTGAACTGTTATCAAAGCGCTTTCGTAAAAGTTTTAAAGCCTTGGTTTCAATTCTGCTTACATACGAACGGGAAATATTCAGTTTCTGTGCAATCTTTTTCTGCGTAAGCGGCTCGCTCCCGTCAAGTCCGTAGCGCATAACAATTATCATTTTTTCCCTTGGTGAAAGTTCTTCGTTAATAAACTGACCGAGCTTTTTACTGTTGAGTTGAAAATCAATCTGCTCAAGTATATTGTCATCAACCGCCATTATATCAAGCAAAGTCAGCGGATTTCCGTCCTTATCGCTGTCAATCGCTTCGTTGAGTGAAATATCCTGCGCCGTCTTTTTAGCATTACGGAAATGCATTAATATTTCATTCTCGATACATCGTGACGCATAACTTGAAAGCTTAATTTTTTTGCTTATGTCATAGGTATTTATCGCTTTTATAAGTCCGATAGTGCCGATTGACACAAGATCATCTTGTTCACTCTGATTGCCGTAATATTTTTTTATAATGTGTGCCACAAGCCTTAAATTATGTTCAACAAGAATATTTCTCGCCTCTATATCCCCTTTTGCACTCCGCACAAGATACTCGTGCTCCTCTTTTTCGGAAAGAGGTTTTGGGAAAGAGCCGTTTCCGCAGATATGAAGAATAAAAAAGCAAAGGTACTGCCCCAGAAAATTAATTAATTCAATCAAAAAATCACCCCTGACAATGCTTATAATCGGATTTATACCTAATTATAAGTATTCAGTCAGGAGTGAGATTTTGCTTGTACCCACCTAAATATCGTAAGAAATAATTTTTTTATTCTTAATTACAATTTCTTTGTTGCAAATTTCTTTTGCCGCCATTTTATGAGAAATCAAAATACAAGTTTTATCTTTGAGTGTTTTAAGATTTTTAAGCAGTTGAACTTCTGTTTCGGCGTCAAGTGCCGAGGTTGCCTCATCAAAAATAATAATCGGAGAATTACAGTAAACCGCTCTCGCAATCGCAATTCTTTGTATCTGACCCTCCGACAAGCCCTTTCCATTCTCACCCACGACAGTATCAAGTCCATTTGGCAATCTGTTTATAAAATCATAAGCGCAGGCAATTTTCGCAGACTCAATAATTCTTTCGTCATCGGGATTATTCGACACAAATGCAATGTTATCTCTGATTGTACCCGAAAGCAGAAAATTACCTTGCGGTACATACGAAAACATACATCTTATATTTTTATCGATAAACACATTTTCTCCGTTTGAAAGTGAAAGATAAATCTCGCCTTTATCGGGTGAAATTACATTAAGCAAAAGCTTTGTAAGCGTACTTTTGCCTATTCCCGAAATTCCCGCAAGCAATGCAAAATCACCTTTTTTTAGCACAAGACTTGCATTTTCAAGCACATTTTCCCTGCCGTAGCTGAAAGTAATATTATCAAAAACTATTTTTTCTGTCTTATCATACAGCTTTTCGGTATCGATTGCAGAATTATTTACCACATCTTCATTATCGAGATTTTCAATATCCATAAGTCGCTCCGCACTTGCAAGAGCAGAATAATATGACGGCAAAATACTGCTGATACCACGAACAGGGCCTTGAATTTGCGACACAAGCGCAAGCATAGAAGTCAATACACCGTATGTAATGGTATGGTCGCTGATTGCAAAAGCACCCCAAATTAAAGCATACATATATCCGAGGGCAAATATAAAAGAAAATCCGGTTGTGGCAACTATAGAGATATAATTTCTTTTTCGTTTTATTTTAAAATTATTCTGTTGCAAATTCATAGCATTTTCAGATACCTTATTTTCAGCACCAAAAACTTTTACCACAAGCAGACTTGAAAAAATCTCCTGAAAAAACGACCTTGTCTTGCCGTCAGATTCCTGTACCGCCTTATGCAATGTTTTCATTTTTGACTTAAAAAGCAGCACAACAACAAACATCAGCGCACCGCCGAAAACAAAAACAAGGCTGAAAGTTTTATCAATAGCAAACAGTACAACAAAAACACCAACCAATTTTACGATAAAATATACCATATTCGGCACTATAGAAATAATCGAACTGACTAAAACCGACACATCGCTTGTTATTCTGTTAAGTAGTTCGCCGGTGTGTATGCTTGAAATCTCATTATATTTTTTTCTGATAATATTATCGAAAATATCTTGTTTTATAGAAATTTCAAGTTTTGACGATACATTGAAAGTCAGCACCTTACTTATAATTCTTATGACAAGCTGTGCGATCGTAAGTGAAATAAGTATAATTGCGAAATACACAATTCCGCCGACATCAGAGTTAACCGCCGAATCCACAATACCCCTCGACAAAGTAGCGACCGCAACACCGAGATATGCCATTCCGCCGAAAATAACAGACATAATTATAATACCGAAAACCTGTGGTTTGGCTTTTTTTACTATCCACTTATTGGTTTCGGAATCAAGTATTTTTTTCAGCTTTTCCATAGCTATCTCCTGTCAGTAAAAATTTTTCGCAAATTTCCGCCGATTCAATATTCATATTGCATTTTAGCAAATAGAAATAATTTTCCTTAATCAACTTATCAGCCGTATTTAACATATATCCCGCATATTCATCATCAAGAGAAAATTTAATCGTATTTTTATATATTCTTGAAAAAATACTGTTTTTGTCAAGGACTTCAATACTGTTCTCCTCTGCCCTTTCAAGAAAAATAATGCCGCCGAGTTTTGCACGGATATTTTTATTTATCCCCGTTCCACCGTCAAAAGGCGAACCGTACACATACCAATCGTTGTCAATAAATCTGATAATCGGTTTATCATCATTGATTATCTGTACATTTTCAGCGCCGAATTTTTTTATCCACAGTTTTGTGTGCGTTGACTTGCCCACTCCCGAATCGGCAGAAAAAAGATACGCTTTGCCTTTATAAAGGATTGCAGACGAATGGAGAAATATTGCATTATATTTCAGAATTTTTTTATTGAAAACATCTGACATAAAAATACATTCCAATTCACCGATAGAAAAGAGCATATTCTCGTTGTATTTTTCACGCAGAAAATCTTCTTTAACTGCAAGTTTAATTTGAGCAGGTTCGTTGCCCGAATACTCATAATTCTTTGCATTTTTTTCAAATGTCGGAAATTTAGGTCTTATATCGCTTATAATATCAGCAATTTTGTAAATCGGCATAACATCACCAAATTTTATTATATAACAAAATCTAAAAATAAGCAAGAAAAAGCACAGGTGTTGCCACCTGTGCTTAAGTTTAATAATTTAGTTTTGACCGTGAGCGATAAATGTCTGAATTGCTGTAGCATCAATTATATCAATAATTCTGTCCTTGTTAAAGTCGGCAGCCTTAACAGCGTCATCTGTTAATACAGACTCACCTGCAATGTAACGCTGTAGAAGTGTTACATCATTAATATCTATCTTGCCGTCAAGATTAACATCACCGTACAAAGTTTTTTCGTCAAGTGCAACAAAGTTAATTCCGTTTTTTTCTGCATAAGTTTGAGCATAAGAATTTGTATAACCGAAAATTGTAAGTTTATCGCAATTCAAAAATGCTTTGTCAGAAATATTTTTAACTGTTTTCGGAATAACGACTTTTTCAAGAGAGGTACAGCCTGCAAATGAAAAATCCGAAATTGTACCGACAGAATTAGGAACGGTAAACTCTGTTAAAGAAGTGCAGTTCTGAAAAACCTGTCCGTTAATTACAGAAATATTAGAGCTGATGTTAATGTCAGTCAAAGAAGTACAACCCATAAATGAAGCGAAACCGATTTTATCAAGTGTACTCGGAATATTGACTGATTTTAAAGATGTACAGCCCGCAAACGAAAACTCGCCTATAGCGTCGATTGCCTTAGCGTTTGCAAATGATACAGATTCAATATCTTTATTATTCGTAAAAGCAGAATCGGCAATTTCCAATACGGTAAAGGAAGAAAGTTTGTTTGGAACTGACACATTTTTATCAGTGCCTGTATATCCGTAAATTCTGCAATTAAATTTGCTTATAGGTGAATATTTAAAACCGTTTTCTTCAAAATATGTAGCTGCGTTAGCAGATACAAAAGCTGACATTGTGAATATTAATACAAGCATAACACTTGCAATTCTTACGAATTTTTTAGTTTTCATAACAAATTACCATTCTACATCAGCACCATCAGTAGCAATAACATCAGGGTTGCTCTGTTTAATTCTTTGCAATTCAACATCATCATTCTCACTGTCAGCGAGAATATTCTCAAATGAGAATTTAGTTACTTCAACTTCAGGTGAAGAATAAAACTTTTTGTTTTTCATTCAAATACCTCCATAAGTATTTTAACGGCAAGGCAGATTTTACTCTGCCCTGCCAAAAATTCAAATCATCAAACTGTGGCGTCAGGACCTAAGTTGATGTTTGCTAAGTCAGAAGTAATATATGTAAGGTTACCGATATCATACATATTCATATAAACAGGATCACTTAAGTAAATCTTTCCTGAAACTGTATCATAAATATATGAGTAAACCTTCATAACATTCTGCTGTGATGTTTCACTGTTCTTGAATCTTAAATAATACTCAATTCTGTTCTTTACAGAAATATTAGAGTTATTAATCTCATATTTGTAAACATTTCTTTCAGCACCGTCCATTGTGTAAGTGCCTACCTTACCGTTTGCAGTTGCAGCCTTTACCAAATTGCCAATAGCATCTTTATTAGAAGTTGTTTCATAAGACTTGAGATCATTAATATCGTTATATTTTGCAACGACTTCAAAGGTAACTCCAACCTTGATATTAGCATTATTCTTGATGAGTTCCTGATCCTTATCAAAGCTGAGTGCAAAGTCTGTGTAGAGGTAATCGGTCTTAGTAGCACCTGTATTAAGTGTTTCGCCGTCACCCTTTACACCGTCGCCTGTTGTCCACTGGTTTCTGGTGTATTCAAGAAGTCTGATGCTTGCCTGCGACTCTTTGATTTCACTCTTTGCAAATCTGCCTGCATAAACAGGAACTATATAATAATCCTGATAGCTGATGTAGTTATATTCCTTAGAATATGACTTAGAAATAAGATTATCATAACCGCCAAGTTGTGTAAGAGCAGTTAATCTCTGTGACATATCCGCAGCAGGAGTACCTGACATATACTCTGCTACTGCTTTGCTGTACTGATCAGCCTTTTCTTTGTTATCAAAGATAGCCCAGAAACTGAAATCATATTTGGTAGTGCCGGAATAATTGAATTTTTCAGGGAATTCAGTTGTACCTGTCTTGTAGAGATAATCACCGTCCGAAGACATAGCTAATTCGCCATACTTAACTGTAGCAGGCTGTGTCCATTGACCATCAACTGTCAAAGCAGAAATATTAAGATCAACAGTGGTTGTGTTAGCCGATACTGTTGCAACATAACCGTTAATAGTCGCCTTATCCATATCCCACGTAATTACTTCTCTGAAGTTTGAAACAAACGGAGCTTTCCTTATGATGAATGCTTTGCTAAGCTGTTCTTTATTCTCAAGACCGGCAGCTACATTCTCAGCCCACATTTCCTCTAACTCAATACCTGATACTTTATCCTTAATAACATAACTCTGTTCACCGTTAAGTCTTGTTTTATAAGTGTAAGTAATCTTGTATTCGAGTGGATTTGATGTGATATTTGAATAGAACGGAATGTTTGACTTTTTAAGTTTGTAAGAAATACTGCCATCGGCGTTTTTGATTTCTTCAAACAATGAGCTAATTGCACGCTCTACACTGTAAGTTTGCTCACCTGTACCTGTAAAATCTTTATTATAACGTACAGGTTTGTCACTACTGTAACCTTCATAGAAGCCTTCTACAGTATCGTTACCGTAAGGTACGGTTCTAAGTGTAAGACGAATGATATATGTGCTTGTATAAGTAACATATTTTGAAGGAATTACAAGGTTACCTGATGTTTCGTCAATAGAAGCCTTAACATTATTTGCGCTGTCTATGATGTCTGCTTTAATGAAAGTTTTGCCATAAGCAGAACCGTCAAGCAATGTGTGTGAAAGTGTTAATGTGCCGCTTGGAGTATTAATGAAACGAGCAACATAAGTTGCGTTGTTTGTCATTGGGATGTCAGTATCGGACTCATTAGTAATGAATGAATAACCGTCAGAGGTCTTAAGGTACCAGCCAAGGAAATAGTAATTAGCATTGGCGTCTGTTTGAGCATGAACACTGAAGTTACCGCCGTCGACTTCACCCTGACAAGTTGTCTTGCCGTTGTAATCGGCATTTGTAAAGTAAGCCTTAGCACCTGTTTTTTCACCGACATTGCTGTCTGCTACAAATGCGTCTTCGATAAACGGAGAAGTATCGTCTGCTCTGTACTCAATCTTAACATTAGCGGAAATCTTCTGAGCTTTCTTAGAGAAATACCAACGACCGTCAGCACGAGTACCCTTATCGAAACCGTCAAATTTTGACATTTCATAAGCAATCTTTACAGGTAAACCGGCATATTGCTGCTTAAGTTTGTTATAAGCTACCTGATAAGCAGAGTCAACCTTGGTCTCATCAATAAGGCTAGAACAGTTGATTGTAGTAATGTATGTACCGTCTTTGTCATATACTGACCACTCAGTAGCATATTTACCAATATTTTCATTATTCTTATAACCGTCAGATATTACTGTAAGATGTTTGCTGTCATATTCAGCAGTCCAATCTTTTGAAAGAATATTTCCAAAGATGTCAACGATATTACCATAGTAATCCTTAAGCGGTTCAAGTTCGTCCGGATTATAAGTAGAGTTGGTTAAATTGTCCTTAGGGGCATTATCTATTGTAGTTCTGTAACGGAAGTCGAAGATAATATTATCTACATCCGCAGTTTCAGAAAGTTTGTAGAAGTCATCATAGTCATAGGTCTGGCAGTTAAATTCACTGTCATCTTTCGTATTTGAGAAGCTCTGTTTATGTATATCGTCCCAGAAGTAGTTGTTCAATGTAATACCGGATACCGTATTGGCTTTATTACCATTAAGGTACTTAGGAATCTGCATTGAATATTTACCACCCTCATATACCAAAGGCTGACCGGGATAACCGCCAAGCGCATTCTTTGTTAGAGAATTAAATTCGTCCTTTTCTACGCCGTTTGTGTACCAAGCCTGAACAGCAACTGTGTTGCCCCACTTAGCCTGTACTGTTTCGTCAAAGCCCTCTACATAGAAAGTTACTGTATCAGTATCATCAATGTAGTAGTAAATAGGTGTGATTTCTATTCTGCTGCCCTCAAAATCTTCAGGAATGGTATATTCACAAGTATATACACCGTTTTCGGTATCTGCCTGTGAAGCGTTGATAATACCGTATGAATAACCGTTGATTGAGAAAGCCTTTACAAAATATTTTTCTCTGTAGCCTTCGCCAATAGTAGTTGTAATCTTGAGTTTAGTACCGACTTTTGCATATGCTGTATCGTAATAATCTTTTTTAGCATATTTAGTCAAATCAGCCGTATTTTCTGCTGTAAGTACAGTGTCTGCCATATCAGCATACTTCTGATATGTAGCTCTGATAGTACCGTCTTTAGCAAATACTTGAACCATTCCCTCTACACCACTTGTAGGAATTACCTCGTAAGTTGTAGCCTTTGAAGAGTCAGTTGAACTCTCAACAATGTCCTTACCGTCGTAGTAACCGAGGTTAATCTTTACACTTGAAATAGTACCTACATAAGCATCACGTACTTTAAACTTTGCGAAAACTGCTTGTACACTTTGGCCTTGACCTGCCATAGGCAACCAATGATCGCTTTGGCCGCATTCAAGTTTTTCACTATCAGATAAAGTTTTAGATTTATTGTAATTTTCATACGCATATTTCCATGATGTTGACTCACCTTTTGAATTAGAAATCATAAAACAATATTCTTTAGAGTCGTCAAAGTTCGACTCGTCAAAGTAAGCATACACCTGATTATCTGAATTATAGTAAAGGTTAAGATACTGTGTGAAATCACTCGGTTTTGAACTGCTGTCGCTGTAAATGAGGTAAAGATTCGGAATCAATGTACCGGTATTTTCTCCGGCTTTTGTAACCTTAGGAGCAACTGTGATTGCCTTTGCAGGCATTGAGAATGTAAATGTATAAGTATTGCCGCTTGTAGAAGTTGTTACTGTTGCACTGTCAACAGCAAGAGAAGCTGTGTAACCGTCGTTTACTGTAACAGTAACAGTTACAGATGTACCTGCGGCTAATGTAGTTTCTGTAGGATCAATACTTGAATCTACTACGCCCTCGCCTGTAGGAGCTGTGTATGTAACAGAGTATTTGGCATCTGTCTTTACCTTAAATGTAGCAGAAACAGTTACATTGCTCGCAGGCATTGTGTAAGAACCGTTAGTATTAGGCTTGATTTCATTATTACTTGCATCTTTTACAGTAACAGTATCAAGCTCATAACCGACATTCGGTGTGGCTGTTACCGTAAATGTTTCGTCTGCCGCAAGTGAGGTAGCAGAAGGAGTAACTGTACCGTTTGTGATATTTTTATCAACATTTACAGTGTATTTAGTGGTAGGTTCTGTACTGCTATATGTAGTCCAAGAAAGAGTATAATCTGAATTAACCTTAACGCAGTTATAAGTATTGTTTTCAAGAACAGCTATATTAGTTCCTGGGGAACCAGCCCATACAATTTTAAAACCTCTGAAATATTCGTGACTACCTATAGCAGAAAAATCAAATTTATAAGTGTAATTTCCAAGATCTTCTTTATCAGTAATCCAACCACCATAGTTTGTGAAGGCATCATCCCAATAATAGTTTACACCACTTGCAACTTTACTAATCGCAGATAGATCAACATACATATAATCTTTATTATATGTGTATCCTGTTTCATTAGCCGCATTCGAAGTAACCATACCGACAAGCATAGTCGAAAGCATCATCATAACAGCAAGCACAATAGAAATCGACTGTTTGCCAATACGCTTGAAATTCGTTTTCATTTTTATTACCTCCATTAAAAAAATTGAAACATATGAGCCGAATAAGTCTGTACCGTCCGAGAGGGAAGTTTTGCTTTGACGGCGACCGCTTTTACCGACTGACCTTCGGTGAATTTGCTGTATTCGGCAGTCAGACCGTATACTAACCCATAATTTTATTCTTTTATATTATAACATTTTTAGGTTTTTATTTCAATATTTTTTTGATGTTTTGTCGATTTTGACATTTCTTTATTAATTATATACAAAACAAATATATAATTATTGTGCAATAATAATATTTTAAATTACTTCAAAGAATTATAATTTTATAAATTTTTTATAATAAAAAATTTTTGCTGTCAATATGCATAATTTGCATTGGTTTTGCAGTTTTTTATTATAACCGCACTTTTTAGCAATATTTTTCACAATAAAGCATTATAACAAAAGAAAAAGCCTTGCCGAAATCGACAAGACTTTTTAAAATTATGGCGGAGAGAAGGGGATTCGAACCCCTGGTACGGTGATTACCGTACACATGATTTCCAATCATGCTCCTTCGGCCAGCTCGGACATCTCTCCAAAGACAATGCCTATTATATCAAATACGCAAAGGAAAATCAAGACTTTTTTTAAAATTAATAATACTTATTATTCGCTTTCCCTTAATACCTTGTTAATATAGTTAAGCACACGCTTTTTGTCTGCGCTCCACAAGGGGGCTACAAGTATTTTTTTATCTCCGTCACCCGTAAGCCTGTGTATTACGGTGGTTTTTGGGATAACTCTAAGGCATTTTACAAGTATATCCGCATATCGCTCGAGCGACAGAACGGGCACATTGCCCTTTTCGTATTCATCGCATAAGTCGGTATCCTTTAATATGTGCAAAAGCTGTAACTTAATTCCGTCGGAACATTTGCCCGCATATTCAGCACTCTGCACTATCATATCTTCCGTTTCGTTAGGCAAACCGATTATAATGTGCGTTATTACGCTTATGCCCTCCTTGTGCAGGCGCTTAACCGCATCATCATACACGCTTAAGTCATATCCACGGCGAATATAGTCTGCCGTGCTTTTATGAACTGTCTGCAAGCCGAGTTCCACCCACACAGGCTTTATTTTATTAAATCTTGAGAGCAAATTTACGGTTTTGTCAGGCAGGCAGTCGGGACGGGTAGCGACCGACAAAGCGACAATTTCATCGGGTTCTATAGCCTCGGTGAAAATTTTTTCAAGGTATTCAACGGGCGCATATGTATTTGTAAACGGCTGAAAGTAAGCAATAAATTTTTTACAATCGGTTTTTCTGCCGATTCTCTCTTTAGCCTCCCAAATTTGCTCGGTTATGCTGTGGTTTCTGTCGGCGGAAAATTCTCCCGAACCTCCCCTACTGCAAAAAATACACCCCCGTGTGTCTATTTTGCCGTCACGGTTAGGGCAAGTCATACCGCCGTCAAGTGAAATTTTATATACCTTTTCGCCAAAGGTGTTTTTTAAATATTCGTTTAGAGAATAATAATACATAACTGCTCCGTTTTCGGTAAAACGCAAAATGACCGACTGTGTCGGTCATTGCATTAGTTAGAAAATTTAGAAGAGGAAAATCTATGAAAACTTCTTGTTAACTTTATTGTGCTTATATAATAACCTTCTTTTGTGACGATTATATGAATAGAAGTACAAAAAAATGTGAAACTTTGTGTGATTTTTTAAAAATCTTAATTACAGCTTAGAATACAGCTTGATATACTCAAGAAATTTTGCTGAAATTTCGTCTTCAAGTTTTTCAAATTCTTTGTCAATGCCGCCGTTAAAAAATTGCTTGGTATGAATTTGCATTGCGAATTGTAAATGTAAACATAGTTTATCTAAATAATTCCATATCAGAATTATATAAATCCTCTCTCGTAATATCGGCGTAAAATTCTTCACCCACAGTATTTTCCAAAGCCTTGATAATAAGGTTCGGATTTGCGTTGTCGGTACTGCCTGCGGAAAGTACAATTTCAAGCTCGGCAAAATCACATTTTTCCGATAAAGAATAATTTTTAATACTTTTCTTTAAATCAACAGTCTTGTAACCCGACTTTGACTTCTTTTCAAGCATAATTTCTTCGCTTTCCAAAAGTTCTTTCAGTGCGGTATATACTTTATCAGAGTTAAGATTATCACTGCTGATTTTCATATTAAACCTTGCATACGCAATTTTTCCGGCTTTCATAATCGGCTCTGTAACCGCAAAAACTCTTATGCCCTGCGGCAGGCAGGCATTAAGATTGTTGATTAATTCTTCATCGGAAATATCTTCAATCAATTTTATATCCATACACTCGTTAATTCCTCTGAATCCGAGTGAAAGCGGCAGAGGAAAAGTTGCGAACGGGTGCGGATTAAATCCCTCGGTATGCCATATCGGAGCTTTGCTCTTGTGCAATGCTCTTAACATACAGCGGTTAAGGTCGAGGTGCGATATATAACGGCACTCGTTATCTTTCTTAAACCAAACTCTTGCGTTTTTCAAAGCACACACCCTCCCCGTATTTTGCCGCACCGCAGTTGTTGCACTTCAAACGGCAATGCGGTGTTGTTGTATTTTCATATGCTTTTTTACATTCTTTAATAAGATAATCCTTAGTTACGCCGTAGTCAAGGTGATCCCACGGAAATACCTCGTCAAACGAGCGCTGACGGTTTGCGTAGAATGTCGGGTCAATGCCGCACTCTTCAAAAATATCAAGCCATTTCTGCAAGTCAAAGCAGTCGCCCCAACCGTCAAAATGAAAACCTTTTTCGCAGGCAATTTCCATTGCTTTACACAGCTTTCTGTCACCACGGGCAAATACCGCCTCAAGGTAACTTGTGTCGGCATCGTGGTAATTAAACTGAATCTTGCGGGTTGTAATGCTTTCTTTGATATGCTGTTGTTTAGCGTGTAAAGTAGGGATTGTGTCCTGTCCGTGCCACTGGAACGGCGTAAACGGTTTTGGCACAAATGATGACGCAGAAACTGTTACTCTTACACCCTTTCCCTTTGGCTTATTCGGGCAATTATAATAAGTATCGACTACAGCCTGTCCAAGGTCGGCAATTGCCTTTACATCGTCCATTGTTTCTGTAGGCAAACCGATCATAAAGTACAGTTTTACAGTAGTCCAACCGCCTGCAAAAGCTGTTGCGCAGGTCTGCATAAGTTCATCATGCTGAACATTTTTATTGATAACATCACGCATTCGCTGACTTCCCGCCTCGGGCGCAAATGTAAGTCCGCTTTTACGCACTGTTTTGATTTTATTCATAATATCGTCGGTAAAACCGTCAACTCGCAATGACGGCAGAGAAATACTGACTTTTTCGTCCTTACTCCACTCATTGAGTTTTGTAAGCAACGGCACAATCTGTGTGTAGTCGCTTGAACTCAGCGAAGAAAGCGACACTTCGTCATAACCCGTATTCTCACACAATGCTCTGCACTGCTTATTGATAACTTCGGGAGATTTTTCTCTTACGGGGCGATAAATAAATCCTGCCTGACAAAAACGACAGCCACGAATACAGCCACGGAAAATCTCCTGAACCGCTCTGTCATGCACAATTTCCACAAGCGGAACTACGAAATTATCGGGATAATAGCTTTCGTCCATTTTCTTCATAAGACGCTTGTGAACAACAGACGGAGCGTTATGTTTAGGAATATACCGCTTAATTGTGCCGTCCTCGTTGTACTCAACATCATAAAGCGACGGCACATACACGCCCTCTATCTGTGCACATTCAATGAGAAACTGCTCTCTTGACTTACCCTCTGCTCTGCACTTTCTGTAAAGCTCCATAACCTCAAGGTCAACCTCTTCGCCCTCACCTATGAAGAAAAGGTCGATAAAATCCGCAATCGGCTCGGGGTTGCAGGTGCAA
>UMIZ01022597.1_pt1 | contig 13026 bp, 8 predicted proteins | sample 1965931 | NCBI WGS metagenome assembly UMIZ01 (sample SAMEA4836137, study PRJEB28245) | human gut metagenome | biome: gut microbiome; material: fecal sample | place: Denmark | collected 2008
GTGTAAATGACTGGTCATTAGAGGAAGCGTTCTCAAGGTCAAGCATAGCGGCAATTAAGTTCTCACATGCAACGGCGCGGATACCACCAGGTACAGCGGCAGGTACACCGATACAGGATACAGAACCATTCTGTGTTCCCTGAACACCAGCACCACGAGTAACACCGAGGCATCTAGCCTCAAGGTAAAGCATAGACTTTCCTTCTGCCATACCCATCTGAACCTCTGAACCAGTACCAGATGTAAATCTCATCTTAACACCACGAGATGCGTAGCAGGATGCTAAGAAAGCTTTTGACCAAGGAGTATCATCACCATCCATGAATACGTCTTCAGTTCCGTATACGGATACTGTCTCGGCGTAAGCGGTGTAACCTCTCATACCTAAGTCAAGCTCTGTAGCTTCTTCTACAGCACACTGTGTAAGGATACCAGGACGTCCAACGTTAGCACCTAACATAATAGCGATAGCATTAAATGGAGCATAACGTACAATACCTACTGTTGTCTCCATCTCTGCAAATCCACGTACAGCAGCTTCTGCTGCATCTGCTGCGATCTGAACCATGTTATCCTTTACGTTTGTAACGTGGCACTGGTTAGCTGGTTTTAAACGACATCTCATCTTGGTAATACCCATCATAGCTTCAAGTACGCTGAGGTTACCAACGATTTCTACTAACTTAGCAGGTGTAACTGCTGTAGTATATTTTAAGCACTCCTGTCTGTTAACATTAATGTCAACTAACATACGCGCAATCTCCAGAGAGTCTGTAGCCATTGCTTCTTCTGCAAAGTCAAGATTAATGGCATATCTTGCGATGAATGCGTCAAGCATGTCGAATTCATCTTTTGTTTTTCCATCCATTTCAACAACTTCGCCGTTGACGATCTTGATAGATGGAGTTGGGTCGAATGGGCTGTTCATGGCAATAAAGCCTACTTCTGGCCATTCCTTTGCATAACCATCCTGATTAACAGGTCTTTGATCTAAATACTCAAAACGTTTACTTCTCACGGTCTCAACACCTCTCAAATTCCAATTAGACTATCTTTTACCTTCAATATATATATTCAAAATAAAAGTATTACAATATCCAACTGCCGGCTCTCACCCCCGCTTTGTGGATATCTCTTACTCTAATTCCCTATATGGCTCTCACCCCATATAAAGAACTTTAAAAATCAGATTGTTAATCTTAGATATATGGAACTGTACCGGATTCCAGTGGTTCGTTTGGCTCTAAAGCTTTAAGTAACTGCTTACCAACTTCTCTTGCACCAATGATAGCCTGTCTAACTGCTCCTGAATCTCCTGTGAAGAAGAAGTTAACCTCGTTAGAGAAGGATGTTCCACCATTACCAGGTGTAGCGATAGAAATAGGATCGATTGTAGCTGTCTTAGAAGCTGTATCGGCTAATACGATACCAATACCTGAAGGAGCTCCTACAGTGATACCAAATGCTTTACCAACAACTGCGCCGAATGCTTTCTCTAAGCAGTAAGAAGCACGTGCTGTGTACTGGAACTCAAGATGTCCAGCGGAGTTTCCGTATACATCACCAAAGTGTTTTCCAACGAAGCTTAATGCAACTTCTACAGCTCTTCTAGCATCGGATACGTCTTCTGCACCAAATACAACTAAGCATCCATGTCCAGCGCCGCCTTCTGTATCACGTGGGCACTCGATTAAGCAAACTTCTGTGTTTGTAGCTTTAACAGCTTCATCACAAGCGAAGATCTGAGGACCTGCACCTGTACGGTCTGCGATGATACCGATTGAACGGTACTTAGGATCAATCTTTAATAATTCATGAACACTGTAGTCAAGGTTAGCGATTACTAAACCAATTGTATGTCCCATTGCTGTTCCAACATACTCTGTTAAACCGCAAAGGTCTTCATTGATTCCCTGAGGAGCTTCGCAAGCCATGCTCTGTGCAGGAGCTTCTGTGCCACCCATCTTTTTCATAACTTCGTCCATGATTTTAGCCATCATTTCATCTTTCATTGAATTATACCTCCATTAATAATTGATCAGACAAGGACTAACTCTATTGTGGTAAGATCTTTTCTACGTCTGTATGTGGTCTTGGGATTACGTGGCTGGAAACTACTGTACCAACTTTATCTGCAGCAACTGTACCTGCGTCTACACATGCCTTAACAGCTCCTACGTCACCTCTTACCATAACTGTAACTAAACCGGAACCGATCTTTTCGTATCCTACTAATGTTACGTTTGCTGATTTAACCATGGCATCGGCTGCTTCGATTGCGCCAACTAAACCTTTGGTTTCAATCATTCCTAAAGCTTCTTTCTGCATAATTGACCTCCTTATAAAATTCTTATCTGCCCTGTGGTTGATTTGTTCAGGCAGAATATATTTTGGTTGATTTACAGGATAGTATCATTATATAGCAATTTTCACAAAATTACTTGGCTAGTGCCTATAAATTTTAGCTTTTAAACACATATAAACTCATGTATTTATTTATTTTCATGATACTTTGTTGCCATTTTTACCACAGGGTAGCAAATGATTCTGTATACAAACGCTACTATTTTGCAATATGATCAAGAATTTTATTAATATCTTCTGCTGTAACCTTTCTAGGGTTAGCCTGTGTACATGCATCAGCCAATGCACGACGCACAATTTCTTCTCTGTGTTTATTAAATTCTTCTACACTGACGCCACATTCGGACATACACTGTGGACGATCCATATATTTTAACAGACGCTGGATCTCTGCAATCAGATTAGCCACACCAACTTTAGGTGTAGGAGCTGGCAGGCCAACGATTCTTGCCATCTTCTGATACTTCTTTGCTGCGTCATTGCTGTGTTTTGCGCCTTCTCTTGCCATATCGGCATTAAATTCAATAACATAAGGAAGCACTAACGCATTGGCTCTTCCGTGTGGAATGTGGAAGATAGCTCCTAAAGCATGGGCAATACCGTGGTTTACACCAAGATTTACAAGGTTAAATGCCATACCTGCAAGACAGGATGCTCTGTGCATCTTATCTCTTGCCTTAATATCATAACCATTGCGGTAAGCGCGTGGAAGAAATTCAAAAGCAAGCTCTGCAGCTTTCTCTGCTAAACAGTCAGAGCAATCGCTCGCTGTCTCAGAAACATAAGCCTCAAGAGCGTGGGTAATAACATCCAGTCCTGTATCCGCTGTAATAAACGGTGGCGCTGACTTAACAAGTTCCGGATCAAGGATAGCAATATCAGGCATAAGGCTCTCATCGATCAATGGAATCTTAACCCCCGTCTTACTGTCTGTTACTACAGCAAACTGTGTAACTTCGGAACCTGTACCACTTGTTGTCGGCAGGGCAATCAGTTTGATCTTCTTCTGATTATCAGGATTCTGCTTCTCTTCAATCTTCTTAGCCATATATACAATAGCTTTCGCCGCGTCAATGGAAGAACCTCCTCCAAGAGCAACTACGATATCACAGTCCTTATCCTGCAAAAATGCGATACCCCTTTCAATCAGATCCATTGGTGGATCAGGGACTACTTCGCTGAAAACGGAAACTTCTTTGCAATTAGACAATTTTTTCAAAATCATGTCTGCCATTCCTGAATCTACCATGAACTTGTCAGTAATCAGGACCGCATTCTCGTCTTTTTCTTCAAGAAGTGCGTCGATGGCATCCTCACTGAATAAAACTTCAGTGGAAAGTTTAAACCGTTTCATTTTCCTCCTCCTTTCTGTTTCTGTACTTTTCTCTATACTCAGATGGCGTTAATCCAGTCTTCTTTTTGAAGGCCTTACTGAAGTAATTCGCTTCATTGTACGCCAGATCCAAGGCAATATTAAGCACCGGAATATCTGTGTTGACCAGCATTTCTTTTGCCAGGTCCATCTTCCGGTCTGTCACATAGGTGATGAAATTCACACCCATTTCTTTTTTGAATATCTTACTTAAATAATAAGTACTGATATTCACATGGTTTGCAACATCCTCTAAACTGATACCCTTCTTTAAGTTTCTCTCTATGTAATCAATAACGGCCTTCATGCCGCCTTCTGAAAGCTTACCTTTGATATTCATCTTATCAAAGAGAATGTCTACCATCTTGATAATTTCATTATAGGCATCATGCTTATTATTATAGAGAAGATACTTAATCTTAAGCTTCTCCATCTGAACTACAAGTTCGTTCGTATCTGTGATTCCAAGTTCCTCACTAATACGCACAACTGCCTTTGCAACCTCCTGTAGTCTCTTTGATATAATATTAACATCATGCTCCTCTAAGTATAACTGGTCTATGTACTCTCTTAAAATGTCTATAGAAGCTTTGTAAGAGCATTTTTTTAATTCCATTTCGAACTTTGAAAGCAATTTATTACTCTTGCCGGTCTGTCGTCCCTCTCCTAAACGGCTTGCAAATGACTTCACAGACTCAAGTAAAACCTCTTTTCTGATAGGTTTGAGCAGGAAATCATCAACCTTCAACTTTATTGCTCTGTGTGCAATATTAAAATCATCATATGCCGTTGTTATAATAATAACAGCCTTTGGAAGTTTTTTCCTTGCATATTTGATAACTTCCATACCATCCATTCCAGGTATGTTAATATCTACCAGCATGAGATTGATATCTTTTGAATCAATCATCTCTACTGCCTCGAAGCCGCTTTTCGCTTCTCCGACAATTTCTACATCCAGAAGATTCTCCTCAAGAAAAATCTTCATGGAGGTTCTTTCTAATTCTTCATCCTCAACAATTAATATCTTATACAAGTCAACTCTGCCTTTCTATTCCTGTACCAATGGCACTTTTATTGTCACCTTCGTTCCAAGAGAAGGTTTATTTTCACTTTCAATGGATAACGCATATTCATTTCCAAAATAATGAATCAGTCGGGAATTGATATTATAAAGTCCTACAGATCCCTTTTCATTATCTTTATACGCATCCCCGCGTAAAACGCTGACTATTTTTGACTGGGACATGCCATCACCATTATCAATAATGTCAATGCATAAATCTCCATCTTTCTCGATTCCATTCACTTCGACCATTCCACCGGATGCCTTATTCTCAACTGCATATTTAATGGAATTCTCCACAAGTGTTGTCAGAGATAAAAACGGAAGCTTCACACTGTAATATGCCTCCGATATATTAATGGAATACTGCAGCCTGCTTCCCAGGCGAATCTTCTGAATCTTAAGATAATTCTGCACATGGGTCAGTTCCTCTCTGAGTGGGCTTAATGGATCTCTGCTCTTTCTCAAAATGTAGCGCATCATATCCGCAAACGCATAGACAACATCCTCCGTCATCTTCGCATTCTCAAAGAAAGCAAGTCTTCCTATTGTATTCAATACATTAAAAAGAAAATGCGGATTGATCTGATAATGTAAAGCTTTCAACTCAATATCACGAAGAGACTTCTCCATCTCAATACGAAGCTTCTCTTCCTTCATGAGCTTATAATCCTTTTCGCGAAGCTCTGCATTTACCTTATTCGCATATTCTCTCTCCACAGAATAATTATAGCTGTCACAGATAATCTGTGCCACAGCCTCAATCTTCTCCACAGACACCTCTTTTACCTGGCTGTAGAGCTCAACCAGTTCCTGATTGTCCTTCCAATCCTCGCTTTGTGTCGTAATCTTCTTTAAATCTGCAAAATCTGTGCTGGTAACCTGACCTGCCAGAAACGCTCCAACATACTGTCCCTTTATCATAATCGGAATCGCAAAATCAATTAGCCCAGCATGACATATGTACACATAAGCTTTCCCAATTCTTCTTGCCTTCCGTCCTCCACAGGCATCACAGTAATAGCACTTTTCACGAAATGCATCCAGTTCACGAAGACGCTTGCAAAAAGGTGTAAAATTACTCTGCTTTGTAATCGGAGTTCCGTTGCAATCCACCGTCACAAATGCCAGATCTGTAGCCTTCGCCCAATTATCCTGTAAAGTTTGAAGTTCTTTTACATCCACCACGTCTTCAATATAAATATTATTCTTTTCCGTCAATCTTCTGTCCTCCAAACATCGGCATTATCCCAACCTCATCGGTCAGAAATTAATGGTTTTTCTTCCTTCTATCTTTTTTATTCAAATAGCGGCAGGCCTTCTCTGCACAATTACAGGCATCTTCCGTATAACAGTCTGCACCGATTGCCTTTGCCTGCCTCTCCGTCAGAAAATAACCACCTACCATAAAATAAAACTGATCCCGGATACCTTTCATCTCAAATTCTTCAACAACAGCTCTCATATCTTCTTCAGAATGCGGCATGATACCACTTAAACATACAATCTGAGCATGACTGCCTACTGCCTCCTCCAGAAATCTTCTCGGTGAAACATCCACGCCCAGATCAATAACCCTTATATTCTTACTCTCCATCATAATCTTAACAAGATTCTTTCCGATGTCATGTAAGTCCCCTTTTACTGTTCCTATTATAACTGTCCCAATCTCCTTTTTGGCACGTCCGCCACTGTAATGGCGCAGAGTAGAAACGCCCCTTTCCAATGCGCGGGTAACGCTCAAAATCTCTGGCACACCAACTTCTTCTTTACGAAACTTGTCCGCTACCTGTTCCATTCCGGCTAAAAAGCCATCTTCCAGAATCATCTGCGGGTCTGTTCCCTCTTCTAAAGCCATCTTGACCAAGTCTGAGACTCTTTTTCCCTGTCCCCTTTTCAGGGAATCAATAATTTCATCTATTGTTGCTCCCATTTTGCCCTCCAAAAATCTATCAGAGTGTTCTATGGCTTTATTTTATACTTTTTACACCTAAAAAGCAAATTATTATCGTATATTTTGCAAATTACTTTTCTTAAATATAAAATTTTACTAATTTACAGCCCAAAATGATAAATTATTTTATTCAAACGGGCAAGAAAAAAGGTAAAAAAAGGAATTGGGTGAACCAATAACAATTTTTTCTGATTTGGGCTTGCAAAAAACAGAACCTCAAAACAGAATAGACCCCATATATGTGGCCTGGGAGCAAGTGTTGAATGCGAACGCTTAAGCAAACATTCAACACGCCGCGACGAAAGTCACATATATGGGGTCTATTCTATTTTGGGGTTCGTCTATTTATCGTCTATTCAACGAATTACAGAGTCACTTTCTCCAGATGCCACATCTCTTTTGCGTACTCTTCGATCGTACGGTCAGATGAGAACTTACCTGCGGATGCTGTCTGGAGCATTGCTGTTCTTGCCCAGTGTTCTTCATCGCGGTAAGCAGCATCGATTTTGTTATGAGCTTCTTTGTAAGAATCGAAGTCTAACAGTGTGAAATAAGTGTCTTTTTCAAGGAGTGCGTCATAGAGGGCACGGAACAGTTCCGGATTCTCTGGTGAATAGAATCCATTTACTAACTGTGTAAGTACCTGACGAACATCCTGGTTGTTGTTGTATACATCTCTTGGATTGTAGTTTCCGTTTTTCTCATATTCCATTACCTGGTCTGCAGATAAACCGAAGATGAAAGCGTTTTCTTTGCCAACTTCTTCTACAATCTCAACATTAGCTCCATCCATTGTTCCTAATGTGAGAGCACCGTTTAACATGAACTTCATGTTACCTGTTCCTGATGCTTCCTTAGAAGCTGTGGAAATCTGCTCGCTGACATCGGCTGCTGCAAAGATAAGCTCTGCGTTAGATACGCGGTAATCTTCGATGAATACAACTTTGATCTTTCCATTGATGGATGGGTCGTTGTTAATCTTATCTGCTACTGCATTGATTAACTTGATCGTAAGCTTCGCTGTGTAATAACCAGCGGCTGCTTTTGCTCCGAAGATAAATGTTCTTGGAACGATATCCATGTCTGGATGTGCTTTGATTTCATTGTAAAGATACATTACATGAAGAATGTTCATTAACTGACGTTTGTACTCATGTAATCTCTTAACCTGGCAGTCAAAGATGGAACGTGGGTCTACATCAATTCCATTATGCTCTTTGATGTATTTTGCAAGACGTACCTTGTTCTGGTATTTGATGTTCATGAATTCCTGCTGGCACTTTTCATCATCTACATATACTTTTAAATGTTTAAGATGATCTAAGTTAGTGATCCAGTCATCACCAATCTTGTCTGTTACCCAGCTTGCCAGTAATGGGTTACCATGAAGAAGGAATCTTCTCTGTGTAATACCATTTGTCTTATTGTTGAACTTCTCTGGCATCATCTCATAGAAATCTTTTAACTCACGTTTCTTAAGGATGTCTGTGTGAAGGCGGGCAACACCGTTAACAGAGTAGCTTCCTGCGATTGCAAGGTGAGCCATTCTTACCTGTCCATCATAGAGGATCGCCATCTTGCGGATTTTTTCCTGATCTCCAGGGTATTTGTTCTGGATCTCGATAACGAAACGACGGTTGATTTCTTCTACAATCTGGTAAACTCTAGGAAGTAATCTGGAGAAAAGCTCGATAGGCCACTTCTCAAGAGCTTCTGCCATAATAGTATGGTTTGTGTAAGCACAGGTCTTTCTTGTGATTTCCCATGCTTCATCCCACTCTAAACCTTCTTCGTCAACGAGGATTCTCATTAACTCAGCTACAGCTACTGTAGGATGTGTATCATTTAACTGGAATGTTACTTTCTCATGGAACTTACGAATGTCGTCATGTGTTTCTTTGTATTTTGCAATTGCTCTCTGAACAGATGCAGAAATGAAGAAATACTGCTGTTTTAAACGAAGTTCCTTACCTGCCATATGGTTGTCGTTTGGATATAATACTTCACAGATTGTTCTTGCAAGATTTTCCTGTTCTACAGCTTTCTGGTACTCACCTTTGTCGAAGGAATCTAAGTTGAAGTTGTTGATTGCTTCTGCATCCCAGATACGAAGTGTGTTTACGATATGGTTGCCATAACCTACGATTGGCATATCGTATGGTACGGCACGTACACTCTGGTATCCCTTCTGAACGAACTTCTGTCTTCCGTTATGCATCTCAACATCTACATAACCGCCAAACTTAACTTCTACGGCATACTCATCTCTCTTGATTTCAAAAGGATTTCCGTATTTTAACCAGTTATCTGGGACTTCTACCTGATAACCGTTCTCAATTTTCTGTTTGAACATACCATAACGGTAACGGATTCCGCAACCGTAAGCTGGATATCCAAGTGTTGCAAGAGAATCAAGGAAACAAGCTGCAAGACGGCCAAGACCACCGTTACCAAGTGCTGCATCTGGCTCCTGGTCTTCGATGAGGTTAAGGTCAAGTCCTAACTCCTCTAATGTTTCTCTTACATCATCATAGCAAAGAAGGTTAATCATGTTATTTCCAAGAGCTCTACCCATAAGGAACTCCATGGACATGTAGTAAACCATCTTCTTGTCCTGTTTTTCGTATGCTTTGTGTGTCTCGATCCAGTTGTCAATAATATCGTCTTTTACGGAGTATGCAACAGCCTGATAAATCTGCTGTGGTGTTGCTTCTTCGAGTTTACGACGAAACAGCATACGGACATTGGACTCTAACTCTTTTTTGAATTTTTCTTTGTCGAAAGTATCCTTTTTAATCAATGAACTGATCCTCCTAAATTATCTCGTGTAATCCTGAAATCTTTTTCGTGCCTGCTTTCGTGAGAAGATTTCTATCAGCCAGCCTCAGATTTTGAGACGTACGTAGTACATTCGCCGCAAAATCTGAGTGCCTCTGGTCAAAAACCATTCGCTAAAAACAAGTGTTTAAAAGGTTTTAAGATTACATTTTTTTCTCGACACCTAATCTTACTTTTTCTCCATTAATATCCCATTCCTTGGAATATCCGCCTTCTGCGTCTAAGCACATATCGTCTGCCAATACATCATTCTTGATTTCATCAGTGTATTTGGTCATGACTTCTTTAATCTTGTCATTACCCTCTTCGTATACAGTAATGTGGTCTGTCACTTCAAAGCCGGCTTCTTTTCTCATTGTCTGTACCTTACTGATGATTTCTCTTACGAATCCCTCTTCCAAAAGTGCCGGTGTCAGATTAGTATCAAGTACTACGGTAACTCCATGATCTGCCTGAGAAACGTATCCCTCTTTCTGTGACATATCAATTAATAACTCTTCCGGCAATAAATTGATTTTACCATCATTTAACTCTATTGTCAAAAAGCCATTTGCGTCTAATTCTTTCTTAGCCGCACTTCCGTTAAGGTTTGCTAAAATATTACGGATCTTTCCTAAGTCTTTACCGTATTTTGGTCCAAGAATACGCATCTGAGGTTTAAATGTGTAATCTGTGAGGTCAGATACATCATCCTTAAAAATAACGTCTTTTACGTTAAGCTCACCTTCGATGATCTGTTTGTAGTAATCTGTTAAAGCAGCCTCTCCATTTACAAACATCTGACCGATTGGCTGACGGTTCTTGATTCCGGATGCGTTACGTGCAGCACGTCCAAGTACAACGATGTCAAGTACTTCACCCATATCCTGCTCAAGTTTCTCATCAATCATTGCCTCATCCACTGCTGGGAAATCACATAAATGGATACTTTCTGGTGCATCTGGATTAACACTCTTTACAAGGTTCTGGTAAATGTCTTCTGTCATAAATGGAATCATTGGTGCAGAAGCTTTGATGAATGTAACGAGTGCAGTATAAAGAGTCATGTATGCATTAATCTTATCCTGCTCCATTCCTTTAGCCCAGAAACGCTGACGGGAACGACGTACATACCAGTTACTCATATCATCTACAAATGCCTGTAATGCCTTTGTTGTTTCAGGAATCTTATAGTTGGCAAGACAGTCATCTACTGTTTTTACGCAGGAGTTCAGTCTTGATAATAACCATTTATCCATAACAGATAACTTGTCGTACTCTAAGCTGTACTTCGTTGGGTCAAATTCATCGATATTTGCGTAAAGTACATAGAATGCATAAGTATTCCATAATGTACCCATGAATTTACGCTGTCCCTCTGTTACTGCATCTGCGTGGAAACGGTTTGGCAGCCAAGGTGCACTGTTAGAATAGAAATACCAGCGGATAGCATCTGCTCCATGCTGCTCTAATGCATCAAACGGATCTACGGCATTTCCCTTACTCTTACTCATTTTCTGTCCGTTTTCGTCCTGTACGTGGCCGAGAACGATTACGTTCTTATAAGGAGCTTTGTTAAATAACAGTGTGGACTCTGCAAGTAAGGAATAGAACCATCCTCTTGTCTGGTCTACTGCCTCAGAAATGAACTGTGCAGGGAACTGCTGCTCGAAAAGCTCTTTATTTTCAAATGGATAGTGATGCTGTGCAAATGGCATTGCTCCTGAGTCAAACCAGCAGTCGATAACTTCTGGCACTCTCTTCATTGTCTTTCCACAATCTGGACATGTCAGAGTGATCGCATCAATATATGGTCTGTGAAGTTCTACAGTCTGAGCTTCTGGATTTCCGCTCTTTTCCTCTAATTCCTGGCGGCTTCCGATGCACTCCATCTTTCCGCAGCCTTCACACTGCCATACGTTTAATGGTGTTCCCCAGTAACGGTTACGGGAAATACCCCAGTCCTGAATGTTATTTAACCAGTCACCAAAACGGCCTTTACCGATGCTCTTTGGAATCCAGTTGATTGTGTTATTGTTGCGAATCAAGTCGTCTTTTACTGCTGTCATCTTGATGAACCAGGACTCTCTCGCATAGTAGATCAGCGGTGTATCACATCTCCAGCAGAAAGGATAATCATGTTCGAACTTAGGCGCATCGAAAAGAAGGCCTTCTTTATCTAAGTCAACAAGTACCTTAGGGTCTGCATCTTTTACAAATAATCCAGCATAAGGTGTGTCTTCTGTCATGTTACCCTTTCCATCTACGAACTGAACAAATGGAAGATCGTACTTTCTTCCAACCTGTGCATCGTCCTCACCAAATGCAGGTGCGATGTGTACAATACCTGTACCATCGGACATTGTTACATAGTCAGCGCATGTTACGAAATGTGCTTTCTTATGCTGTTTTTCTGCGGACTTTGCAGCACCTTCATATAGTGGAACATACTCTTTATATTCAAGGTCTGTTCCTTTGTAAGTTTCAAGAATCTCGTAAGCTGGAGTTTCTTCTGTTCCAAGCTTACCAAGAACTTTATCCAGTAATGCTTTTGCCATATAGTAAACATAACCGTCAGCAGCTTTTACTTTACAGTAAGTCTCTTCTGGGTTTACACAAAGAGCTACGTTACTTGGAAGTGTCCAAGGTGTTGTTGTCCATGCAAGGAAATACGCATCTTCACCAGCCACTTTGAAACGAACAACTGCGGAACGCTCTTTTACTGCCTTATATCCCTGTGCTACCTCGTGGGAAGATAAAGGTGTTCCACAACGAGGGCAGTAAGGTACGATCTTAAATCCTTTATAAAGAAGACCTTTATCCCAGATAGTCTTTAATGCCCACCATTCGGACTCAATAAAGTTGTCATTATAAGTTACATATGGGTTATCCATATCAGCCCAGAAACCAACGGTCTTTGAGAAATCTTCCCACATTCCTTTGTATTTCCAAACAGATTCTTTACACTGAGTGATAAATGGGTCTAAACCATACTCTTCAATCTGCTCTTTTCCGTCAAGGCCAAGCTTCTTCTCTACTTCAAGCTCTACTGGAAGTCCGTGAGTATCCCATCCGGCCTTTCTTGGAACCATGTAACCCTTCATTGTACGGTAACGAGGAATCATATCCTTGATTACACGAGTTAAAACGTGTCCGATATGAGGTTTACCATTGGCTGTTGGTGGTCCGTCATAGAAAGTGTAAACAGGGTCACCTTCTCTTGTTTCGATGCTTTTCTTAAAAATGTCATGGTCTTTCCAAAACTGTGCAGTTTCTTTTTCTCTCTCTACAAAATTGAGATTCGTGGATACTTTCTTGTACACGACGTTTCCTCCTTAATTTAGTCAGTTTAATTTAACTACTTTTAGATTAAATAAATTTATATTGTGATGTTATGGCCAAAAGATATTTTGCCCCTAACTTGATGTCACGAATTACTCCGCAGCTAACGCT
>UMIZ01000719.1_pt1 | contig 12912 bp, 6 predicted proteins | sample 1965931 | NCBI WGS metagenome assembly UMIZ01 (sample SAMEA4836137, study PRJEB28245) | human gut metagenome | biome: gut microbiome; material: fecal sample | place: Denmark | collected 2008
TCATGGATTTGGGAAAAATTTGTTAAGAAAAATAGTGAAGATAAAAGAAAAGCAAGACAAAAAAGAGTTATAGTCGATGAAGCATGGATGTTACTTCCATTCCCTGAGGCTGTTGATTTCTTAAATAAAATGGCAAGACGTGCCAGAAAAAGAAATGTTTCACTTGCAATTATTTCTCAAAGATTCCAAGATTTCTATGAAAAGCCAGAAGCTCAAGCAGTATTAACATCATCAGATACAAAGTTGTTTTTAGCACAAGACAAATCTGAAATTCAACAATTGAAAGAAGTTTTCAAATTAAGTGAAGGTGAAGCTTCATTCCTTGTTACTTGTTCTAAAGGTGAGGGATTGTTGAAGGTTGGACAAGATACAGCAGTTATTCAAATTACACCAACAAGAAAAGAATTTGAATTTGTTGAAACAAATATGAATAAATTGGTTGCTAATAACCAGAGAGATGATCAAAGAAATATAAATAAAAATTAATGGAGTTTAAAATGCAAAATGTGAAATATGTTGTTGGATTTAAGACAGAAAAGGAGGAGGTGAAAAATAATGTTAAAAAAACATAAGCAATTTATTAGAGTCTTCGCAATATTTTTAGTTTTGGTAATATTTGCAAATATTGTGATACCTAATATATCTTTTGCAAGTAGTTATGATGATTTGAAAGCTTTAGTTACAGAAATTGAGAATGATCAAACATTGGCTTCTACAGTTTATACAAATTTTTTATATAGTAAGGATCCAAGACCAACAAAAGAGGTATATGGTGATGAGTATGTAGATGCGATGACTAAATGGTTGGCAGTGGCATTGATACCAGAAAAAGATAGAAGTACTAAAATTAAAAATGCCTTTATAGAGAGTGAGCCATATTTAAATGAAAATTTGAAAGCAGAAGACATTGATGATACATATTATTTAAATGCTTATAATGAGATTAAAAAAACAAAAGATACTTATGACAAAGCAAAAGATGAAGGAAAATCAGATATAGATGCATCTAATGAAGCTGGAAAAGATCTAAATGACACAATGACTGATAAAGTTCAACAAGATGTTCAAGATAAACATGATATGGCAACTGGAAAAGGTAATTATGATATAGATGATGGTGGAACTAGTTTTATAAAAGACGGTGTAGGACGGAATATTAATGAAACCATTAACATTTTTTTGGCAATCAATATTAGATGCAGTAAATGCTATAATGCAAAATGTAATGTTATCAAATGAAGATGAAGAAAGTCCGTTAGCAAAAGTTGCTTCTATTATAGGAGATGTATTTGATGTTGTAAATAGTGAAAAAAAAGACGAACTATTTGATGCAGGAAATCCTACAGAAACTATAACAACTCGTATATCGAGAATAGATGTATGGGATGCTCTTTCAGAATTTGCTATACCACATATTCATTATAGTTGTGAAGAAATATTTGCTGGAAAAGTTGGATTGTTAAATATTGATTTTATTTCTGGTCAGGGACAGACCTCAAGTTTGAAAACTGTAAGATCAGTAATAGCATCATGGTATAAAATATTAAGATTGATTGCAACTGTATTATTTTTATCTGTATTAATATATACAGGTATAAAAATAATGATAAGTTCAACAGCGAAAGATAAAGCAAAATATAAAGAATGGATAATAAATTGGATAATTGGTTTTGCTATATTGTATTTTTTACATTATTTAATGAGTTTTATAATTGTAGTAATTTCTAAATTTAATACAATGTTATCAAATTCAATGCAATATGTTAATGTTTCTGTAAAGGGAAATGTAAGTTCATTTTCATTTAATACAAATTTAATTGGACTTGTAAGATTTTGCGTTCAGTCAGATAATTTATTATTTAGAACTGGATATTTGATATTATATACAATGTTAACAGTGTACACATTTAAGTTTACAATGATTTATTTAAAGAGATTGATAAATATGGCATTTTTAACATTGATTGCTCCAATAGTTGCTTTTACATATCCAATTGATAAAATGGCAGATGGGCAAGCACAAGGATTTGATATGTGGGTAAAAGAATACATATTTAATGCCTTATTACAACCAATGCACTTTTTACTATATTATGTTTTAGTTGGTTCTGCAGTGAGAATATCAGGAACAAACCCATTATATGCAATTGCTGTATTAGCATTTATGCCAGAAGGAGAAAGATTATTAAAGAAGATATTTGGATTTGATAAAGCTGGCGGAGGAACAGTAAAAGGAATGCAAGATGCAATTGCAGGTGCAGCTATAGCATCAAGTTTAAAAGGAATGTTAGGAAAAGGACCAAAAGGTGGACCTGATGCAAGTAAGATGCAATCACCAGGTGCATTAATAAAAGATTTTAAAGATGATAAACTTAGTGCGGCAGGTGCAGAATTAGGTGCTGCTGGTGTAGCAGGCGCAACTGCAGGAGCAGCGGCTGCACAGGCACATGAAGATGAACATGATCATGATGATCCGCCACCTCCACCACCACCTCAACAACAACAGCAGCAACAATCACAACAACATCAATCGCAACAACAAAATAATGGTGATGATAGTAATTTACCACCACCACCTCAGTTTAATGGAAATATGGAACCAATTAAACAGAATGGAAAGACACCAATACGTCAATTAGCAGATAGAATGAAAAATTCCAGAGTTGGAAAATCAAAAGTTGGAAGAGGAGCACTTGCGGTTGCGAAAAAAGCGGTAAAACCAATATATGATTTTGACAAAAGTGGCAAGTATAATGGAAAGAGACTGGTTAGAAATATCGCTAAAGGTGCAGTTGGAACAGCTGTAGGACTTACAGCAACGGCAGTTCAAGCTGGAATAAGTTTAACAGATGGTAAATATAGCCCAGCAGAAGCTATAGGATCATTTGCTGCTGGTTATGGATTTGCAGGTAATGCTGCAGGAGGGGTTGTAGATACACTTACATCTGGTTATAGAGATGGTTATACAAAGCCAGAAAAAATGAAAGCATTCCAAGAAGATTTCTCAAATAGAGATGATGTAATTCAGTTCTGTAAAGAAAATTATGGAGATGATTGGAGAGAACAAAGAGATAGAATGGTAAATAACTTTGTTCCAAGAGGTTTCACAGATTTAAGTGAAATGAAAGAAATGATGAAATATTCAAATAATGCAACAGCTGAACTTACAAAAAATAATAGTAACTTAACTGAAAAACAAAAAATTGAGATAAGAAATAAACAAGACTTAACAGCAATGGCAATAAAGAATGTTCAAAAGAGAAAAGCTAAGGAAGGAACTTCTGGAACACCATATAATGAGAAGAAAGAAAGACAATTAATTGCTGCAAGAACAAAAGGAATGAGTCAAGCACAAGCAGAAACAACAGCAAATACAATACGAAATGAAGATGAAGCAATAAGAAGATATAACCAATACTTAGAAAAATAAGGCGATTTTTATGAATTACACTCTTTTAGTATATTTAAGAGAGTGTAATTAAAAAAGTTACTTTAATATTTAGAGAGGTGATGTAATGAAAAAAAATATTTTTAATAAAATATTGATTTGTGTAAGTATAATAATTATTTTACTTAACTGGTTATTTTGCAATATAGTATTAGCTGAATCAACAAATGAAAATTTGGATGATATAAGTGTTGCAGAAGGAAATGTTGGAGAAGAAACATATTCAGAATTAAGAAAAAAATTAGTTGAAGAGTTAAGAAGTAAATTAGAAGAAGCATATTCTTATTCTGGAACAGTAGAAGAACTTGCTGATCTATGTGGAATTGATTTAAATGATACTACTGCAGGAGAAGTTACATCATCTGAAGGTAAAATTATAAAAATTGATGACAATACAACAATAGTATTAGGCTTTGAAATGAAATGTGAAACTGGTTCTAAAAGTCAATATATAACAGATGATAATACAGATGGTAGATATACAGAAATGAAAATAAGTAATATTAAGGTTGTAAAAAATACAGGAGCAGATAATACTACGAAAAAAAATGAAGAAGCTAAATCTTCAAGTTTCATAAATTTTACAAATGAAATGATTGTTGGTGGAAAAACATATTCAGGAGATACTAATTGGGACATAGGAGGAGTATTATTAAAACCATTCTTTTTTTTGGTTAACTGTGTTGCAGATACTTTACTAGGAATAATTCAAAAATTTATGTATTCTGATGTAACAGATCAGGCCCAAATAACAAATTATGTAAAAACAAATTATATAGATAAATGTAGAGTTGTTGACAGTAGAAATATAGATACAATGTTTGATCTTTCTTTAAATAATCAAATTCTTTGTTATTTAGGTTCTAAAGGAAAAATAAGTAATGTTGAATATCCTCATATTCATTATAGTCCAGAAGAAATATTTGCTGGTAAAATAAGTTTATTAAATATTGATTTTATTTCTGGTGTTGGACAAGCAGAAGGACTAGGAGTTGTAAGACAAGCATTAGCTAATTGGTATAAGGCATTAAGATTAATAGCAACAGTTGGATTTTTATCTGTATTAATATATATTGGTATAAAAATAATGTTAAGTGCAAATACAAAAAATAGGGCTAAATATAAAGAATTAATAATAGATTGGATTGTTGGATTAGCTATTTTATATTCTATGCATTATATAATGTCATTTATAATTACAGCAATAAATATGTTTAATGATAAATTAGGAGCAAGCATGCCACTTCTAAGAGTTGTTGGCGGAAATGGATATGATACATTTGCAACTAATTTAATCGGATTAGTAAGATTTTGTACAGAATATGATACAATTGCAGTAAAGATTGGATATGAAATTATGTATATAATGCTTGTAGGATATACAATAAAATTTACAGTTATTTATTTAAAAAGAGTTTTAAATATTGCATTTTTAACATTAATTGCACCAATTGTAGCATTTACATATCCAATAGATAAATCTATTGATGGAAAAGCGCAAGGTTTTTCAATGTGGATAAAGGAATATTTTTTTAATGCATTAATTCAACCAGTACATTATTTATTATATTATGTAATGGTTAGCTCAGCAATGGGAATTGCTGTAAAAAATCCATTATATGCAATTGCAGTTTTAACATTTCTAACAGAAGCAGAAAGATTGTTGAAAAAGATATTTGGATTTGATAAAGCTCGTGAAGGAATGGTTGGAGGACTTGGTGCCGTTTCAATGGTTTCTGCAGCTAATGGTGTAAAAAAATTAGTTGGAAAAAAAGGCAATGGAGCAAATTCATCAAAAGCAATTGGATATCCAGGAGCATTAAATAAAGATTATAAAACAGCAGAATTATTAAATGATTCAATACAAACTACACAATCTCCAACATCAGCAGATGATGATAGAGAAAATATAGATGATGATGAAAATAATAATGGACCAATAGGTGATAATACAAATCATAGATTGAGCAATAATAATAATATTCAAGATATAGAAGAGCCAATTGGAAGACCAAAGTTATTAGGTGATATAATTCCTAGAAGTGAATTACCAGCAAATAAAAAACCAATAAAACAACTTATGAGAAGTATGCATGAAAAAAGAAAAGATTTAACTGCACAAGCACTCGAAATACCTGTAGGACAGACAATGTCAAATATAGCAAATTCTAGAGGTGGAAGAGTAGCTATGAGAATTGGTAGTGGTATAGGAGCTATAGGGAAAAGGGCAATAAGACCAATATATGACGTAAATAGAACTGCAAAATATAATGGAAAAAGGTTTGTAAGAAATATAGCTAAAGGAGCTGTTGGAGCTGGAATAGGAATTACGGCAGTTGCAGTTCAAGCTGGAATAAGTTTAACAGATGGTCATTATAAACCAACAGAGGCATTAGCATCTTTTTCAGTAGGATATGCATATGGTACTAAAAAGACGGATAATATTATAGATACTTTCGGAACAGGGTATGTTGAGGGATATGATAAAAATGAAAAGATGGAAGTATATAAAGAAAACTTTAAAAATAGAGATGATGTAATACAATTCTGTAAAGAAAAATATGGAAATGAATGGAGAGAGTATAGAGATAGAATTGTAGATAATTATGTAACAAGAGGTTTCATAGATTTAGATGAAATAAAACAATGTATAACATATTCTAATGCAGTTGCAAAAGAAGAAGTTGAAGAAAATCCAGAAACTGCAAACTTAACAGGAAGAGCTAAGGAAAAGGCAATTGATAAAGAAAGAGATAAACAAGATGTAATTGCAATGTCTATACTTACACATAAAAAGAAGAGGAAAAAACAGAATATATCATCAATTACATATAATCCAAAGAGAGAAAAACAATATTTGGATTCAATTACAAAAGGAATGGATACAGAAAAAGCAGAAAAAACAAGAAAAGAAGAAAAAGCAGTAAGTGCATCAATAAGATATTTTGATAGCAAAACAACATAAAGAATGAGGTGAAAATGTGCAAAAAATTGTATATAAATTATTAACATGTATTATATTAATGAATATTTTATTTCAATTTAATTATAGTAGTATTATATATGCAGTTACTTCGGCTACAACAGTAACACAGAGTACTACATCTGGTACAACAGCAAGTACTACGGAAGAAACAATAGACCCAGATCAAGATGTTACAAATGCAGATGATGATAATTTAGGCGCAGATATTAATGATGACTCAGGAACATTATTAGGTCCACTAGTAGAAATAGTTAGAGCAATTGGAGATGCTATAATGTCAATATTGACTAAGTGCATGTTGGGAACTTCATTTGAAAGTATGATGGTTTCATGGGACGAAGTTGATAATTCAAAATTGTTAGAAGCAAATACAAGTAAAACATATACGGAAAGTGAGATTAATGAATTTAAAAATGCATTTGGCAATTTACCAGATTTAAAATATCCAAATTTTAAATATACACCAGAGGAAATTTTTAAAGGAGAAATTGACGTTTTTGGAATTGATTTTATTGGAGGAAATACTGTAAAAAATGGTGAAGTAAAACAAAATGAATCAACAGGATGGAATTCATTAAGAAAAATGGTTTCAATATGGTATCAAGTTTTGAGATATATAGCTGTTATTGGATTATTATCAATTCTTATATATTTAGGTATTAAAATTATACTTAGTTCATCAGCGGGAAAAAAAGCAGAGTATAAAAGTGCATTAATAAATTGGATTATTGCTATGTTTTTAATATTTATAATGCATTATATAATGGCATTTATAATAGTTTTAATTCAAAAATTCACTACTTTACTTGGTAAAAGTATAGGAAATATAAAAGTTACATTTGGTGATAAAACATTTATCACGAATTTTATGGGATTAGCTAGATTTCAAGCACAAGAAAATTCACTAACAAATCAATTAGGATATGTTATCATATATATAGCATTTATAACATTAACTTTTAAATTTACATTTATATATTTTAAAAGAATGTTAAAAATGGCAATTTTAACACTTGTTGCACCACTTGTTGCAATGATGTATCCATTAGATAAAAAAGGTGGAGGAAAAGCAAGAGGGTTTGATTTCTGGTTAAAAGAATATATATATACAGCATTATTACAACCAGTTCATTTATTATTATATAATTTATTAATAGGAACAGCTGTGCAAATATCAGTAAAAAATCCAATATATGCAATTATAGCATTGTTCTTTATGGCAAATGCAGAAAAAATGTTTAAGAAAATATTTGGATTTGGAAGAGCTGGAAAAGGAATGGAAAATGGACTTGAAAAAACTATTGGGGCTGCGGCAATGACATCAGCAGTTATGAATGGTGCTAAAAGAATGTTTGCACCACCACCAGCACCAAAAATAAAAGAAACAAGTAAAAATGGTAGTGATGATAAAAATAACTTAAATACAGATACTGATGATGATGATCAATGGGATGACTATGATGACGAAGAGGAAGTAGCACCAGAGTCTTTGTTACTTGATAAAGGAATTCTTAAGACTAGGGAGAATTTGGCAGATGAAGAATTTAAGAAAGAGAGAGAACAAACAAAATCATTTGAAGAAGCATTTAATAAACTAAAACAAGATGGATTAATAGAAGGAAAAGGACATAATAGTCCATATAATAGAGTAACAGAAGGAAGATTTAAAATTTTAAGAGCAGCAATAAAAGCTAATGAAGATCCATTTGAAAAAAATAATATTCCATTACAATATAATGATGAATATTCACATCTAAATTCAAATCAATTATTAGATAAGATGAGATGGCATTTAGAAAGAGGAGAAATTGATGAGGCACAAAAATATTATAATGTTCTACATAAGAGAATATTACAAGATAAATATATAAGAAATCATGGAAATCCTCAGGCATTTTTGGAGAGACCATATTCAAATCTTAGTGATGAACAATTAAAATTACAATATGAAATGGCAAAAAAAGCAAATAATAAAGAAGAAATGAGAAAATATGAGGAAGAAATGGAACTTAGAAATAAAGCTAAAGGACAAGTTCCTCAACAAATAGTTACTAACCAAAATACAAATGAAAATATGAATAATACAGATGAAAATAATACAGAAACTAATCCAGAAAATGAAGAAAAACAAACAAAGAAAAATGAATATAAAGGTAGAGGTACTTTAGATAGATTTAGAAGAGGAACTATAAGTGGAGTAAAGGCATTAGGAAAGAAAGCCATAAAACCTGTTTGGAATTTTGACAAAACAGCTGGTGAAAATGTTCAAGAATTATTAACAGACAAAGTTTTGAAAGGGGCTGTACAAGCAACAGTAGGAGTAACAACAGCTGCTGTACAAGCAGGAGTTAGTTTGACAGATGGAAAATATACAGCCAAAGAGGCAATTGGTTCTTTAGCAGGAGGAATTGCCCTTGGAGGAAAAGTGTATAAAAGTGGCAAGAAGTTTGCAAAAGGAGTTGCTAGAGAAGTAAATTATGGCAGTTCAGATGACGAAAGAAAAAATAGAATAGCTAAAGATTGGTCTGAAAGAGATGATGTTCAAGATGAATTTAAAAACACTTATGGTGCAAAATCAGATGAAATGATTAGAAGAGCAAAACATATAGTTGTAAAATCTGCTATACAAGATGTTAATGAGCAAAAGAAAATTTTTAGATATTCAAATTACTTAAGAAAACATAATAGTTCTTATAGCATTGAGGAAGCAGATAAAAAAGCATTAGAAGTATACAAGTATAAGAATAGTTTAGAAAGCAGAAATCAATTAGACAGAGTTATTAATGATAAGTCTGCAAGGGAGGAGATAGCAGAAAGAGCAGTGCAAAACAATCGTAGTTCAAAATCAAGTGATTTAGTTAGAAAAAATTGTTTGGATATGATAGAAAGTGCAGTAGAGTTTAACAATGTTCAAGAAAATTCTGAATTAGATATTTTTGGAGGTGAATAGAATGAACAATTTTATGAGATTTTTTAATAAAAATCAAAAAAATATTTTTCTGGCTACAGCAGTAGTTATATTTGTGATATTAATAATAGTTATATTAAATCAATATTATATAGCTCAAGAAGAAAATAATCAAAAAATAGCACAAGATAAACAATTGACAACAGAAAATGGATATTCAAATCAAGAAAATGTTACATTAGATAATATAGAAACAGAGTCAGTAAAAAAATTAAATAATAATACTATTGAAAATACAATGAAAAAGTTTGTTAGTTATTGTAATAGTGGGGATTATGTGCAAGCATATAATATGTTGACAGATGACTGTAAAGAAGCATTAAAATATAATGATGCTAAAACTTTTAAGGAATATTACATAGATTTAAGATTTCCTGAAAAACAAGAGTATTCTTTATCAAAATGGGCTGTAGAAGGAGATAATGCAGTTTATTTGGTAACTTTTAATGGAGATTTATTAGCAACAGGAGGAGAAAAATATTCTTCTAATGAAGAGTATTATACATTTGTAAAAAAAGACAATGAATATAAAATAAATGTAAATAATTATATTTATTGTGAAAATAAAAATACTAGATATGTATTTGACGATATAGATGTTAAAATTGGAAAAATTAATAGATATAGTAAATATGAAGAAATGACAATAGAAATAAAGAATAATTCTCAAAAGACAATTGCAGTTACAACAAATGATGCTGGTAATAGAGTATATTTAACTAATACTAAAGGTGCAATATATTCATCTATAAATAGTGTACTTGATGAACAAGACTTAATTTTAAATGCAGGGGAGACTAAAGAAATTACAGTTAAATTTAATAAATTATATAGCGTTGCAAATAAAGCAGATAAACTAATATTTCCAAAAATAATATTAGATTATGAAGATTATTTAAGTACACATAATAGAACTGCATATTCAAATACAACAACAATAACAGTTCAATATAACTAGAAGGAGGAAAATATGAAAAAAACATTATTAAGAAATTTAATAATTGCGATTTTAGTAATTATAATCATTTTTTCCACAATGACTCGAACATATGCAATAGGAGTAATAAATTCAGTAGAATTAGCAGACCTTAGTTTATCTAATTCTGCTGATGATAAAAGTTCTAATATTGGTAGTAGTACAGCTACCAGTTTATTAGCAGGATTAGAAGAAGCTTCTTCAGATTTAAAAAATATGGTTTCTATAACAAGTAATGGATATGAATTACAAGGAAATTATGCATTAAGAATTATACAAGCATTGGAAAAAGCTTCTGTTGATACATATGCTTTTGGATTTAGAGATGAAGATTATGATATAAAAGCTAATGACAATACAAGTCAAACTTATACACCAGATTCCCAACTGAAAAATGTATTAGATAAATATATTAGAACAGAATTAAAAAATATGTTACCTAATATAGGTTCTTATGCACATACAGCAATTAATGGAAATGTTAAAATAAAAAGATATACTAGTAAATTTGGTAGATATAATGCTTCAAATTCTGGTGGAACATCACAAGAAAATGGAATGGATTTTGGAGAAGGTATAACATTGGAATATGTTCCATATGCTACGTTAAAAAAATATTCAGAGCTTACAGCAAGATCTTATGCTGAAACTCAAAAATATTTAAAGTACTTTTCAATAAATCCACAAGGAATGAAATTGTGTATATTAGTTTCAGAAGAAAATTATGTTTGGGATTATGATAATATAACACCTAATAGAGCAATTGATGATTCAGGAACAAAAGATCCTGCAGGTGTTGAATTATTACCAGATGATTATGCAACAGCAACAAGAGTAGAATCAACATTTAAAATAAAAGAATATGAATATTTAAACTTGTTAGAACAAACAGCAACACCTGTAAATTATTTTCTTGCAATGCAAATGATATCACAAGATGAAAACTTTATGAATGAACTTCTTGATAAATGTAATAGTGATTCAAAAATAGAGATTGGTTTTTTAGAATCAACAGAGACAAACTTTGTACATTATAATTATGGAACAGATGAGAAAGATGTAGTAAGAGGCGGAAAGTTAAGTACATATCAAGTTGATACTTGGAATAGATGGGATTGTTGTAAAGATACAACAACAACAACAACTGATTCAGAAGGAAATATTGTTACTAATACAGAACATGAACCTCACTCTGGAAGAGATATTGTTGATAAAAAATTAGGAAACTATATTGGAAATGAAGATGAAGTTTATGCAACATGTTTAAAGTATGCAGGATATGAATTAAAAGATTTTTTGAATGTAAAAATAAAAAATACGGGAGATTTATATTTAATAAGAGCTGAAACATGGAATATGAATTACCAATTAAAACCTAAAGTTGGAGGAATAGAAAGGCCATTTAAGAAATTAAATAGTGTAAAGAAAATTGATATAAAACCAGATCCTGTACCATATGTTGAAAGACTAGAGCCATATGAAGAAAGAAGAATTGGAAGACATAATTGTGATGCTAATCATTATAGTAATCTATATGAATGGAAAAATACGCATTTTTATATATACGAAGGAAAAGCTGAATGGACAAATAAATATAATATTTATACAGTTATAGATGGTGAATATAAAACAGATTTTATAATAGGATTAATAAAAAAATATCCACAAGTTCAAAATAATTTCACATCAGCTGCTAGTTTATTATTTTCTTTATTGGAGCAAAATGGAAATACACAAGAATTAGAAAGATTTATGAGAACAGTTATAACTCAAGTAACAGGTAATCAATATTTAACAGAAAATACTCAAAACTTGAATTATGATTTTGCAGTAGGATTATCAGAAGATTCAATGTATAGTTTTAATATTAATTCAAATGATACTAGTGCAACACCAAAAAGTTATAAAGTAGATACAGATTCGTCTGCAAGTAGTTCTAATGGACCAAAAATGTCTGGAGGAAGCGGAAAAACAAAATGGACATTATCAAAATTAACTACAATAAAAACAACAGATCAAGATGGAGAATTTATTTCAAATAGGCAATATTATTATTTTAAGCAAGGAACAGGAACTAATATATGTGGTAGAGCATCTCTAGCAATATGTTTAAGTGGATTAGGAATAAAGAATCCAAGTACAGGACAACCATATACGCCAACAGAGATAAGTCCCAATAATACAAATGCATGGTTTTCATGGATGAGTTCCGTAGGAGCAACAGGAGTAAGATATACAAATAACTTAAAAGCAAAACTAATTGAACAATTAAGTACAGGAAATCCTGCAATAGTTCATATAAAAGCAAATTCTGATCCAAGTAATATTTATAATACAAAAGGTGGACATTTTATTGCCGTTGTAGGCTTAAAATATGAAGGAGATGCATTAGCATATGTATTGGATCCAGGAAGTTCAAGAGCTACAAGAACAGAAAATTATATTAATATAAATAAGATATTAGCATATGCAGATGAAGTAAGAACAGTAAAATTAAAATAAATATATTTCAGAAAGGTATTTATAAATGAATA
>UMIZ01017595.1_pt1 | contig 12691 bp, 10 predicted proteins | sample 1965931 | NCBI WGS metagenome assembly UMIZ01 (sample SAMEA4836137, study PRJEB28245) | human gut metagenome | biome: gut microbiome; material: fecal sample | place: Denmark | collected 2008
ACTCGCGGTTCCACCCTGCTTGCTACATCTGCCATATGGCAGCTCAGCCACTCTTATAAGATGGTAACGGAATCACCGGACCGGATTAGGGCCACTCGGAGATGGTCTTCAACTGCTTCCCGCTGAAATACTCTCAGCAAATGTATTTCTCTCTGGAGCCTTCCACAGTTTACTCTTCTCTTCAACGTGTTTCTTTATTCTGTTACACATTATATCCACATGATTTCGGTTTGTCAATGCCTATTTTTCATGTTGGTCAGACCAATTTGGTGTATCCGTTTAAACCTGTTTATTTAAAGTACTCTACACCAGACTCGAAAATCTTGATATCCTGCTCACCGTAGATGTTTACAGCCACTCCGTCGCCACGGCGTTCGCTGTGTGCCATCTTACCAAGGATACGTCCGTCCGGACTTGTGATACCTTCGATGTTCATGTAGGAACCATTTACGTTCCATTCTTCGTCTGCACTGAGTTCACCGGCTGGAGTTACATACTGAGTTGCAACCTGTCCGTTTGCGAAGAGTTTTGCAAGCCATTCATCGTTGGCAACAAAACGTCCTTCACCGTGGGATGCAGGGTTACAGTATACTCCGCCAAGCTGTGCTTTCTGGAGCCATGGAGACTTGTTGCTTACAACCTTGGTGTAAACCATCTTAGAGATATGACGTCCGATGGTGTTGAAGGTCAGTGTCGGGGAATCTGCTTTCTGTCCGCAGATCTCACCGTATGGTACCAGACCGAGTTTGATCAGAGCCTGGAATCCATTACAAATACCAAGTGCAAGACCGTCTCTCTCGTTGACAAGCTTCATAACTGCTTCTTTGATCTTTGCGTTCTGGAATGCAGTTGCAAAGAATTTCGCAGAGCCATCTGGTTCATCACCAGCGGAGAATCCACCTGGGAACATAATAATCTGAGCCTGGTCGATTGCTTTTGTGAAAAGTTCCACGGAATCATGGATATCTTCTGCTGTCAAGTTCTTGAATACTTTAACGTCAACCTCTGCACCAGCGCGTTCAAAAGCACGTGTGCTGTCGTATTCGCAATTTGTTCCAGGGAATACCGGGATAAATACACGCGGTTTTGCAACTTTGTGTTTGCATACATAAATGTTTTCTGCATGGTACAGGTCATCTTTTGCCTGTTTTTCGTTGTCTTCGCCGGAAGTTGTCTTGAATACTCTTTCCAGAGTTCCCTTCCATGCTTCTTCAGCTTCTTTTTCAGTAATAGCAGTATTTCCGTAAGAGAATTTACCGTCATCTGTAACTTCACCGATCAGTGTGTATGTGATGGAAAGCTGTCCGACTTTGTCTGCCGGAACTTCCATGATAATATCACCAAATCCTGGTGCGAAGAAGTCTCTTGGATCCAGGTTGTGTTCGATTTTCACACCGAGTGCATTACCGAAGGCCATCTTGGAAACAGCTGCTGCAATACCATGACGATCCAGTGCGTAAGCGGAAACAACTTTTCCAGCCTGGATATCATTGTGGAGTTTTTCGTACTGATCCATGATTCCTGCGTAATCCGGCAAATCGTACTGATCACGCGGTGCGCGGAGCCATACAAGTTTATTTCCTGCTTTTTTGAGTTCAGGTGTGATCACGTCCTGGATCTTGGCTACGTCTACTGCAAAGGAAACAAGCGTCGGAGGCACGTCGATCTCATTGAAGGTACCGGACATACTGTCTTTACCACCGATGGACGGAAGTCCGAATCCCATCTGTGCTGCATAGGCACCAAGGAGTGCGGAGAATGGCTGGCTCCATCTCTTTGGATCTTCGGTCATACGACGGAAGTATTCCTGGAATGTGAAGCGGATCTTCTTGTAATCACCACCTGTAGCTACGATTCTTGCTACAGATTCTGTTACCGCGTAAGCAGCTCCGTGATATGGACTCCAGGAAGAGAGATATGGATCAAAGCCGTAACTCATCATGGTAACTGTATCAGTTTTTCCGTTCTGTACCGGAACTTTTGCAACCATGCTCTGTGTTTCTGTAAGCTGATACTGACCACCGTATGGCATAAATACGCTGCCTGCACCGATAGAACCGTCGAACATTTCAACGAGACCTTTCTGGGAGCATACGTTGAGGTCAGCAAGTGTCTCCAGCCATTTTGCCTTAACATCGACAACGTCTGGTCTTTCTTCGAAAAGGTTTCCGTCTTTGTTCGGGATCTCAACCTCTACAGTTGTTTCCTGATGTGCACCGTTGGTATCAAGGAATGCACGGGAAATGTTAACGATCTCTTTGCCTCTCCATGTAAGAACAAGGCGTGGCTCTTCGGTAACGACTGCAACCGGGATTGCTTCGAGGTTTTCTTCGTTTGCAAAGCCAAGGAATTTGTCAACATCTTTTGGATCTACAACAACTGCCATACGCTCCTGGGATTCAGAGATTGCGATCTCTGTTCCGTCAAGGCCGGCATATTTTTTCGGAACTTTGTCAAGGTCTACGCGAAGTCCATCTGCAAGCTCACCGATGGCAACGGATACACCGCCTGCACCAAAGTCGTTACATTTTTTGATGATGTAGCTGACTTCTTCACGTCTGAACATACGCTGGATCTTACGCTCTGTAGGTGCGTTACCTTTCTGTACTTCTGCACCGCAGACTTCGATGGAAGCCTCTGTGTGTACCTTGGAGGAACCTGTTGCACCACCGATACCGTCACGGCCGGTACGTCCTCCCAGAAGGATGATGATATCTCCCGGATCGGAGTTTTCACGGATAACGGCACGTCTCGGAGCTGCACCCATAACGGCACCAATCTCCATACGTTTTGCAACGTAGTCCGGATGATAGATTTCTTTGACATAGCCGGTAGCCAGACCGATCTGGTTACCATATGAGCTGTATCCATGAGCAGCACTTCTGACAAGTTTCTTCTGTGGAAGTTTACCTTTGAGCGTTTCTTTTACAGATACAGTCGGATCAGCAGCACCTGTCACACGCATTGCCTGATATACATAAGTACGTCCGGAAAGCGGGTCGCGGATTGCACCGCCAAGGCAGGTAGCAGCACCACCAAATGGCTCGATCTCTGTCGGATGGTTGTGTGTCTCATTCTTAAAGTTGATAAGCCACTCTTCCTCTTTGCCATCTACATCTACCGGTACAACAATACTGCAGGCATTGATCTCGTCGGATTCTTCCTGGTCAGCCAGTTTTCCTTCGGATTTGAGTTTTTTCATTGCCATCAGAGCAAGATCCATCAGGCAGACAAATTTGTCATCACGGCCTTTGTAGAGAACTTCTCTGTCAGCAAGGTATTCTTCGTATGTTTTTACGATTGGTTCTTTGTAATCACCTTCATCGAACTTCACGTCTGTAAGTTCTGTGGAGAATGTGGTATGACGGCAGTGATCAGACCAGTAGGTATCGAGTACTCGGATCTCTGTCATGGAAGGATCACGTTTTTCTTCATTCTTAAAGTAATTCTGAATGTGCTGGAAATCCTTGAAGGTCATCGCAAGATTCAGTGAATCATACAGTGCTTTGAGGTCTGCTTCCGGCATATCTTTAAAGCCGTCAAAAATTTTGACATCCTCTGGTTCCGGGAATACAGTAACCAGTGTTTCCGGTTTTTCAAGTCCTGTCTCACGGGAGTCTACTGGGTTGATACAGTGATGTTTGATCGCATCAAATTCTTCATCTGTTACATTTCCTTCTATTACATAAGTTGTTGCAGAACGGATGATCGGCTGTGAATCTCCATCGAGAAACTGTACACACTGTACAGCGGAATCTGCTCTCTGGTCAAACTGTCCCGGAAGATATTCTACAGAAAAAATCTTTGCACCTTCTGCAGCTTCAAATTTCTCAAGATACAGATCATCTACCGGCGGCTCTGCAAATACGGTTCTGCATGCTTTTTCAAAAACTTCATCTGAAATATTTTCTACATCATAACGGATCAGCACTCTTACATTCGTTGCAGATTTGATTCCGAGATAGCTGCTGATCTCATGCTTTAATTCTTTTGCCTGTACGGCGTAGGCTGGTTTCTTTTCTACATAAACGCGTCTTACGTTGCTCATTAGAAACTCCTTTCCTTTGTGCATTATGTTATTATGTACTTGTCGAATTACTGAGTTTATAGTATCATAAGAATCATCATTAGTAAAATTAATATATCTTATATTTTTTATAAGTTATACTAATTTATGCTTGCAACTCTCTTTGAAAAGGAAGTCGGATCCTATGGATATTAATCTTGAATTATACAAAGTTTTTTATTATGTTGCTACTACTCTCAGCTTCTCTGAAGCATCCCGTGAACTTTTTATCTCACAATCTGCAGTCAGCCAGTCCATCAAAACACTGGAAAAAAAGCTGAATCACACACTTTTTATCCGCAGCACAAAAAAAGTCCTCCTTACCCCGGAAGGAGAACTTCTGTTGCAACATGTAAAACCCGCAATACAGATGCTGGATGAGGGAGAATCCCTTCTTTCCGGTGACAATATGCTCAAAGGCCAGCTCCGCATCGGTGCCAGTGATACGATCTGCCGCTATTGTCTAATTCATTACCTCCAAAAATTCCATCAGGAATTCCCGGATGTCCGGATCAAAGTCACCAACAGTACTTCGATCGGCTGTGCAGAACTGCTGGAAAAAGGACAGGTTGACCTGATCGTCTGCAACTCTCCGAATTCCCGTCTTGGCAATCATATGAATGTAAAAGTCCTTCGTGATTTTCGGGATATTTTTGTCGGAAATCCCGACTGTTTTTCTCCCGAAGAGATACCATGTGAACTCAAAACACTATTAAAACAACCTATTCTGATGCTTTCTTCCAAAAGTACCACCAGTGAATACCTGCATCAGATGTTTGCAACACATGGGCTGAATCTGTTGCCGGAAGTCGAACTGAACAGCAATGATCTGTTGATGGATCTTGCCCGCATTGGTCTTGGCATTGCCTGTATTCCGGATTATATGCTAAACCCCGACGATTCACTGAAACCAATTCCTCTTGCAGATCCACTCCCCCCCAGACAGCTTGTCCTCGTTCAGCATGACAGTCTTCCACTTTCCCAGGCTGCTGAACGATTTCTTGATATGTTCTCATAACGTAAAAAAGTCCCGACAATCAGGAAATTTATGATTCCATAACTGTCGGGATTTTCTTGTCTGCGGTTTTATTCTGGCATTACTTCTACTGCTTTTGTGATATATTCGTTATCGATCTGATCAAATGCTCCGCTGTCTGCTTTGGATGCATACTCCATATCGATCGGCATCTTGCCTACGACCGGTACATTCAGTTCTGCTGCAATTTCCTCAATATGGCTTTCACCAAAGATCTTGAGTTCCTTGCCGCAGTCTGGACATTTCACATAACTGTAGTTTTCTACAATTCCAAGTACCGGGATCTTCATCATTTCAGCCATATTATAAGCTTTCTTTACAATCATCTTCACCAAATCCTGCGGGGAGCTTACGATCACGATTCCGTCAACCGGAAGGGACTGGAATACAGTAAGCGGCACATCACCTGTTCCCGGAGGCATATCTACAAAGAGATAGTCGATCTTGTCCCAGACAACATCTGTCCAGAACTGTTTTACCATGTTTGCAAGAACCGGTCCTCTCCAGATAACCGGAGTATCTTCCGTTGGAAGAAGAAGGTTGATGGACATAACCTTGATTCCGTTTGCTGTCTCCATCGGATAGATGCCGTTGTCATCTGCCTGGGCAGCGCCTGTGAGGCCGTACATCTTTGGAATGGAAGGTCCGGTGATGTCAGCATCCAGAATACCAACTTTGTATCCTTTGGCTGCCATTGCATTTGCAAGGGAACCTGTAACGAAGGATTTTCCTACGCCGCCCTTACCGCTGACAACGCCGATCACATGTTTTACATCTGAAAAAACATTCTGTTCTGCCATAAAATTCTGCGGATTACTCTTTTCTTTGCTTGCGCATCCCTCGCAGCTTGATTTGCCGCAGGAACCGCTGTTACTGCATTCTGCCATTTCTATATACTCCTTTGATTTCCGGTCATACATGCCTTGTCTGTCCAGACTGTATAACCTGTATTCTTATTTCATAAATCTGTCGATTGCACGTTCCAGTTCTTTGATCGCATCCTTATCGCCATGCTCTACCGCATCTACGATACAGTGCTCAATATGATCCTGAAGAATGATCTTACCTGTATTATTAATAGCAGATTTCACTGCTGAAAGCTGAATCAGTACCTCTGAACAGTCTCTGCCGTCTTCTACCATACGTTTTATTGATTCCAGGTGTCCAATGGCTCTCGACAGACGGTTCAAAACTGCTTTCGTCTGCGCATGGCTGTGATGATGTCCATGTTCTCCATGGGAATGTTCCAGGATCGTCCCATCTTCCAGTACGTGTACATGGGTTTCTTTTGTTTCACTCATGTCTGCTCCTCTCAGGTTTCATCTCGATACGGATTTACAGACTGCATGATTGCAATATAGTATCTGCAGTCCTGAACTTGTATTATACCATACTTTCTAAATTTCTGTAAAGGAACATCTCTGTTTTATCTGCGACGTAACAATGTCAAAGATGATCGTTCCATCGTTAAGAACTGTTTTGTCATAAGAAACCTCTTTTCCCTGGAATTTCTTTTTTATATATTCCTCAGGATCCTCAATTTCCACTTCTTCTACAAATACATCCCTCATCTGGTTTCTGGGACATTTGTTAAAAATCTCCCAGATCACTTCATACTCTTTCATACTCTCTCCAAACGCATCACGGTTATCCATTGTTGCTAATCTAAATATCCAGCAGCCATTTGCCTTCGATCTCATCTTCAAATTCAAGTTCAACCTGAGTCAGACATTTCTCCTGCTCTGCCTCTACCGCCCAGGATAAGCCACAGCTTGCAGAAATTTCTCTCGGCACAGGGATCAGTCTTCCCGGGATCTTATGTTTTTTGCAAAATCTCTCTACAGCTATTGCCCCGCTTGTGCTGTGAAATGTCAGCAAATACCTTGGTATCTTCTGAATCATGGTTTTATAACTTTGGAAGCTTTTGCCATTGTCTCTACAATATCATACATATTGGTAACTTCTCCCACGCAGAGTTTCTCTGTCAGGCCATAGTAATTAAGGCAGGTTCCACAGGTCTTGATCGTCACTCCCTGTGCTTCCAGACTCTTCAGATCCTCCAGTGAATCAGAACCTTCTGTCGTCAGTGTTGCGCCTCCATTATAAAAAAGCATGGTCTTTGGAAGTTCATCCAGCTGTGTCACTGCAAAAAGGAATCCTTTCATCAGAACTTTGCCCAGTTCATCATTTCCTCTTCCCATTGTCGCTGTATCCACTGCGACCACGAAATCTCCTTTTGCATCCGGAATGCAGGATACTTCTTCGGCCTTTGTGTCTGTCACCGGCTGACGGTCCTTCACACAAATGAACACATGAAATTCTTTGTCACTTTTTTTCTCGGAGAACACTTCTGCACCTGTATTTTTACCCATTCTGGTGAGATTCTGTACCGCTGTTTCATTATCGACCAATACTTCGATCTCGGCATCTCCCTGAATGCTGTCCAGAACTTTTTTTGTCTTTACTACAGGAATCGGGCACTGCTCTCCCATAGCATTGACCGTATATCGCTGTCCGCTCATCTTACTTCCTCCTGTTTTATAATTTTCTGAAATTAATATCATTGTAGCAGACTCTTTTCTCTTTTGCAATGTCCGACCAAAATTGTCCAGTATAAAGGACATTTTCGCCTCCAATATTTTTGTAACTTTACATAAATTTTTGTCGAAAAGAATTGAACTTCTTCGAAGAATAGAGTATCATAGATATAATTTTAGAAAAAACGTTTACAGATCAAAGGAGAGAAATCATGCAGCTTTTAAAGGAGCGTATACTGAAAGATGGAATCGTAAAACCGGGTAATATTTTAAAGGTTGACAGTTTTTTAAATCATCAGATGGATATTACTCTCATCAATGAAATTGGCAAAGAATTCAAGAGACGTTTTGCCGATTGCCCGATTACAAAAATTCTCACAATTGAAGCTTCCGGCATTGGAATTGCTTGCATTGCCGCACAGTATTTTGATGTTCCTGTCGTTTTTGCAAAAAAAGCGCAGAGCCTGAACCTTGATGGAGAAATGTACTGTTCAAAGGTTGAATCCTTCACTCACAAAAAAGTCTATGATGTTATCTTATCCAAGAAATTCCTTGGACCGGAAGATCATGTACTTCTGATTGATGATTTCCTTGCAAACGGATGTGCACTGCTCGGTCTGATCGATATCGTCAAAAAATCCGGTGCAACCCTTGAAGGTGCCGGAATCGTTATCGAAAAAGGCTTTCAGAATGGTGGTCAGAAGATCCGTGATATGGGTGTAAGACTGGAATCTCTTGCAATTGTGGATTCCATGACTGATGATTCTTTGACTTTCCGTGAATAATCCCCAGACATAAAAAACTCCGAATTTTGCTTCGGAGTTTTTTTTATGTAATTTTACTGGTTATGATTTCAGTTTTTACTTTTTTCAGATTTTTTTAATGTCACCTTTGGTTTCGGAGTTGGTGTTGCCTTTTTTTCATCTTTCTGCTCCGGGGTTGGTGTCACAGTCTCTGTTGATTCTGCAGTTTCTGTCGGAGACGGTGTTACTGTCTCTGTTGGTCCTGCTGCATCTGTGGGTGTCGGCGTTACCGGTTCTTCTGTCGGTGTCGGCGTTGCCAACGGTTTCACTTCATCTTCTGTATAGTATCCATTATCAATCAGGATTTCATAATTCTCACCATCGATCAGCTGTGGCTCACAAAGATAGCTGGCTATGATCTTAATTCCATTATCATACTGTTCATAATCATTGACTTCCGGATCATCTTCCCCATGCAGATAAATGTTTACCATCTCTTCACACTGATCGGCAAGCTCTCTTCGATCCATAAAAATGCTGAACGTCTGTTTTCCCTCTGCAATTCTGCGAACACCTTCCTCATTGCATCCGGCACCACTGATCAACGGCCAGTTTTCGGTTCCCGGAACAAATCCAGCTTCTTCCAGAGCTTCTTCCGTTCCCATCGCAGCATCATCAAATCCGGTGCAGATAATATCCGGAACTGCACCATCTGGATAATATTCTGTAAGAATATCTGTCATTCTCGTTTTGGCGATCTCAGAACTCCAACGAAGAATTCCTGTATCATCGAAAGAGGTTTTGCCGGATTTACATATCAGTGTTCCATCATCAATATACGGTTGCAATGTTTCCATTACTCCATTATAGAGGAACAATGCCTGTGTATCATCCAGAGATCCCATAAAGAATTCTATTGTTTTTGATTCTTTCGCCTCCTGTACTTTGTCAAGTTCCTCACTGTCTATAATCTGTTTTGCTATCATCTGGCCCACCTGACGACCGCCAAATGTAACATAATATTTTATTCCATCCGTATTCATGATCAGATCATCATAGGAAATCACCGGTATCTCTATCTCTGCATCCTTTACATCTGCAAGTACATCTGCCAGACCATAAGGATCTACCGGGGCGATCACCATGGCAGATACCTCTTCGGCTGCCATCTGCTGGATCTGAGACACCTGTTTGGAGCTGTCATTATCTGCATAAAGAAGAATCGGATCATATCCGTCTTCTTCAAACTGTACTTCCAGTTCTTTTGCATCTCTCGTCCAGTTCTGTTCATCTGGAAGAAGTACTGCAATCTTTTCTCTGTTTTCTTCTGTTTCAGAAGCATCCTCTCCTGTTTCCTCAGCGTCTGTACCCTTCTCTGCTTTTTTATCTGTTTTCGTATCCGCTGTTTCATCAGTCTTCTTCTGGTCATCCTCTGCAGAATCAGCTGTTCTCTCTCCGGTTCCTTCCTTTTCGGTCTGTGCGCTTTCGCTGGCAGCCTCTGTTGCCTTGTTTTTACCACATCCGGTAAGCAATGTTCCCGTCAGAAGCACTCCCAGTAACATACATACTGCTTTTTTTTTCATGCTGTTTTCCTTTCTATACACCCTTATACTCTTTTGCAAGAGTTTTCAGATAATCACGGTAAGATGCTGCCGTTTTCTTTGGTTTCAGAATATGAACATCTTTTCCCATCATTGCCAGCCATCCGTAAAATTTTGGTCCTGCAATATGCGGCACCGTTACATGTAAATAGCCGGATTCTTTTAATTTGTACTCTCCATAACTGCCAAAGTACTCCCGGATCTCTTTTTCTCTGGAAGCATCACACTGCAGTTTCATTGCCTTCTCTGTGTTCTGAATTTCTTCTTTATCAAGTGTATTCTCTTTGTAAATGATCACTGGTTCTGATTTTTTTTCTGTCTCTGCATTTTTTGAAATCCCTGCTTCCTCTTTTGTGTGAACTGACTCCGGTGCCGCAGCAATTTCCTGTCCCCCGGCCAGATAATATCCACCTGGTCTGCCTCTTTTGTACTGAACATCCAGTCCAAATTCTCGAAGAGCTTCTATATCATCATAGATACTCTTTCTCTCTGCAGTGATTCCATATTCCAGAAGTTTATCAAGGATTTCCTGCATCGTCACTATCCGGCTTTCTCCTGTTCCCTGGAGAAGATGTTCAATCACCAGGATCTTCCCTTTCTGATTACGTGATTTTGCCATATTCATTCCCTCATTCTCTGTTTCCTGATCAGTTATTTATGCTTTTGTTACTTCAGGTACCTGCTTTACTTTTATTTATTTTCGTGCACAAAGCGATGCACGATATAATCATTGGCTTCCTTTTCCTGACTGTCATCCAATGGTGTCAGCACGGTCTCTTCGCCATATTTTTTCTTAAGTGCATGCTCAATGAGCCAGTCGGCAAGCTGCGGGTTCTTCGGAAGGAGGGGACCATGAAGATAAGTTCCGATCACATTCTTGTAAACAACACCCTCATATCCGGATTTGCCATCATTTCCTGAACCATAAAGTACCTTACCCAATGGTTTGTTGTTATTGATACAGGTCCTGCCGCCATGATTCTCAAATCCTACGACCGGCATATCAAAAAGATCACTTTGCAGTACAATATTACTGATAAGACGTCCTTCTTCCTGTTCCGTATACATATCAACCAGGTCAAGTCCTGTGATCATTCCCTGCTCGGTCTTGTAATATTTTCCCAAAAGCTGGTATCCACCGCAGATTGCGATCACGACACCATTATCCTCAACATATGCCTTAAAGTCTTTCTGAATAGTCTTCAGTTTTTCACAGACCAACATTTGTTCCCGGTCAGATCCGCCTCCGAGAAGTACGATATCCAGCTTGGAAAAATCGATTGTATCATCGATTTCATAGGCAATAGTTTCCGCCTCAATACCACGCCATTGACAACGTTTCATTAAACATTGGATATTTCCTCTGTCGCCATACAGATTCAGAAGATCCGGATATAAATGACCTATTGTAAGTTTCATTTGTGTTCTCCCTCCAGTTTCTTCAGAATATTTCTGGTACTGAACAATGCGGTGTAGTTGACCAGTACATAAAGGTTTCCGGTTCCATCTTCTACACGGTCACGGATTGCCTTTTCTACATCAGCTTCCAGCACAGACGGGATATCCACATATTTCATTCGCAGACGCATATCCTGACAACGGATACCACTGACGGTAATAGAACGTACACTTTCATCGCTGAAACGGTCAAAATCGACATCCCAAAGCCAGGATATATCGATTCCATCCTGTGCATTATCATTGATCGCGATGATCACATCTTTTGGACTACGATCCTGCATGACTGCGGAAATATTCTGGTTAAATCCAGCCGGGTTCTTGGCAAGATTCAGGATCACACTGGTTCCTTTGATGCGGAACTGCTCCATTCTTCCATTCTCCGGATTAAATTTTTTCAGCATATCACTAAAATGTTCAGCCTTAAGTCCGGCTGTCCGGATTCCTGCATAAGCCGCCAGAATATTATATACATTATAAAATCCCTTATAATTCGCTACAATACGTCTGTTCTCAACAGAAAAAGAAAGCTGATCTCCTACTTTTACATCCTCTGCATCAAAGTCAGGTGTTGGACGCTTGAATCCGCATTTCGGACACCTGTAATCACCAAGCTGACTGTAATGATAAAAGCTGTACTGAAGTCTTTCCCCGCAGCATTTACAGAAACGTCCTTCCCGGATTTCGTTTGTTTCATTTTTCATGACCGGACGACTGATTCCGTAATAAATACATGCATTGCCACTGTCCTTGGCAAGATATGCCGACAGTGCATCATCACCATTTACGATCAGTTTCATGTCCGGAACTTTGCGGATCATTTCTTCAAGGATATTCATGGTAATATCAATCTCACCGTAACGGTCCAGCTGATCTCGAAAAAGATTCGTCATAACCATATAATTCGGTTTGATCTTTGTAAAAATATGTCTGGTAGATGCCTCATCTACTTCAATACAGGCATAATCCACATCAATATGTCCATTCATTCCGGCACTAAGTGCAAACGCAGCCACAACACCGTTCAGCATATTGGATCCGGTGTGATTGCAGATAACTTTGTTCCCTTCTTCCTCCAGAGCTGCACAGAGCATATTATTGGTAGTTGTCTTACCATTGGTTCCACAGACTACAAAAATGTCTTTCCGTACTTCTGCAGCAAGCTCCTGCAAAATCGGTGGATATATTTTTAATGCAATCTTTCCTGCCCAGGTAACACCCTGACGTCCCAGTAGCTTACAGCCGGCACC
>UMIZ01000423.1_pt1 | contig 12590 bp, 10 predicted proteins | sample 1965931 | NCBI WGS metagenome assembly UMIZ01 (sample SAMEA4836137, study PRJEB28245) | human gut metagenome | biome: gut microbiome; material: fecal sample | place: Denmark | collected 2008
CTGTCTTTCCAATCCCGCTATTTATCTATACTAAAATAGCACTTTGCGTCGCTGATTACCTTTTCCAATTTTTTCTATGACATTTTATAGCATAAATACCAGTTTTTCCCAGCATTTATGCCTTGCGGGTCTAATTGTCTTTTATTATTTTCAATGTTCTCTAAATATATTTTACATCATTATAATACATTGCATAACTCAATTTTGCAAGATTTCATTAGACTAATAAAAATTTTCTACAATTTGCAAAGTATTATTATTTTCTATATTAGATTAAATAGAATAAATGCTTTCTAACATACAACATCATGCGTCCGCACTTCGTAATCGTAGCGTGTGTCAATCTCCCTAAAAGGTTCCTCTATTTTCTATCTTTTTCAATATTCGCTAAACATTTACACTTTTATTATAATACTCTGCCTAGTTCAGTTTTAAAGTTTGTCAATAAATTCGTATTGCACCCATTCCTATACTGCATTTTATGCCAATACCTGAATATACTCCGAAATGCAAAAGATATTTTGCAAGTCTTGTAAGTTCTTCATCTGCATTTATTGATACAAACATTTCTCCTATGCATCCATTAATACGATTTTTTTCCAACGGAAATTTTTCTGAATGTATATCATATCTCAATATGTGTGTTGCACTTACAAGATCTTCAATCAGACATGATGCATCAGTATCTCCGACTTCACATACCACATTATATTTGTTAATAATACTCTGATATATAAGCCTCAATTCAGGCATACATATATATTCACCATTAGACTTGAATGCCATTGGTGTCACTATTCTAATACGCATTGTATTACTCGATGGCAATTCGTTATTAATCTCATTAAAGCTTTTATATATAACCTTTTTCTCTTTAATATGAACATCAATATTACCATTGTATATAACAAAATGTTGAAATTCATTATTCAATAGAGGTTTTATAATATTATTATATGCTTCATCATGCAGTGTCTTAATGCACCATTGCATATTGCCATCTATTTTTTCAACTGAGATGCTATATGGATTATATCTAAGACTATGCAGATAATCTGCATAGTCCCCTGATATGTGCTTCATCATTATTCCCTGCAGATTAGAAGACTGATAATATTTTATATTAGTATCTGTTACTACCCTTAGTTCTGCCGGCACGATTATTTCCTTTCTTGCTATCGTTTCCATTACGTGAATCATTATCTGATTTACGTATTTTATCATTATAATACAGCATATAATTATTATCCAGTATGTATGGCAGTGTCTCACGGATTTTCATATCATTACGTGTTTTGACCATTGTTTTTTCTGATTGGGTAATATGATTATTAACAAACCATTCAAATCCCTTATCAGAATCACTGTCTTTCGCTTTTGGATATGTTATTCTCACATTCTCTGGAAATGCCTTTACAGATGCAATTTTTTCAAATTCTTTTTTAACCTGCTGGCTAAATCCTGCCTGTTCATAAGTTATATCAACATCCTTATTCTCAATCATAGAATATTTCAAATTATTATTAATAATGTTGATATTTCTTTCAACAACATTATTAATATAACAAGCTACACTTCCTAATCCATAAGGCTTCGCACTTCCTATTTTATAACCTAATCCTTCCTTCCCATTGCCAAGAATCCAGATTAACTGGCTCAATTGTTTCTTTGAAATCCCATCAAAATAAAGTCTTCCACTAAATTTAATTCCTTTTTTTACAGGACGTATTGTCTTATTCAAATTAGTAGCCTCTGCTTTGATATCATCAACTGACACCTGACTATGATGCCAGTAGAACTTTCTTCCTCTTAATTCACCTGGCTGGATATGTAATTTCCCTTCTCCATCAATATAATAATCATATGTCCAGAACAATGCATCATCAGATGGTTTCTTTAGGTAAAATTCTATATTTCCTAATTTAGGATTACTTAAAGCAGGTAATGTGACTTTATTACATGTATAATACTCACTATTCTGGGATTTCTGTTCAGTCACATGCAGATCTGAAAAGCGAATCTTTGATCCTTTAGCATTCTCATTGCTTTTCCCTATATACCCAAACATATCACATGCCGGGCATATGGAATTCTCTATACATGGCACAAATTGTCCAGCAATTTTCTCTATACTATTCACTGATATTTCCTTTGTATATGCTGCTGGGGATATATAATATTCCTTATTACCAATTATGGAATAATTGACTGGAAAATATCCTTCCCCCATTTGATTCATGAATTCCATGAAATCTACCCCATATTCTTCATATGCTTTTTTGTTGTTATCATCAACTGACGGCTGTGAAACATATGAATCTATAAGAGCTGTTATGCTTCTATTTATCTCATCTTTTGTTAATTTCTTAATTGCAACGTGTTCATTTTTTGGAGTATAAACATGATATCTAGTCTTTTTAACTCCCATTCCCCACTTTAACAGATAACTGACTGTTTGATAATTTTTCTGTATGCTGTCTCTATAATCTTTTACAACATTGCTTTTACCTTTAAGCAGTGAATTATTTATATATACAACACTTCCATTATGACATCCATTTTTGAGTTGTAAGTCATGTGGAAAACTATCTTTCTCAGCCTTATCTCCTATCGAAAATGCCCTTGCCTCTATGATTTCAAGCCGTCCCAGTTTCGTTCTGTGAATTAATCCAGGTCTGAACTGCTCTAACGTTCTTTTCACAGGATGCAAATCTGAATTAAGAATTCCCATACAAGAATCTGTTAATGTTTCATATACACTTCTTATCGCACCTCTTATTTCACTTCCAGGAATGACTGGCTTATGATATTCATTTTCATATTCTTTTGATTCATCAAGTTCTGTATATGAAAAGAAATCATAAGATTTATGTCCATCTATAGAAGATGACTCACTAAACGCATTCTCTGTGCTTGAATTAGGAATAAACAACGGTGTTAGTGTCTCAAGTGTGTATTCAATATATCCAGTATGTTTATCCGTATCATCATATGCTTTCGCTTTTTCTTTAGGAAATGATATAAAATTATAAGGATTAACAAATCCATTATTCATATATGTCATCCACTTTCACCTCCTGCAATCTATAGTTATTAATCATCATAATGTCATTCTCATCATACGATATATAATTTACTATTTCCACATCACTTCCGGCTGTGGTATATATTCTTTCCATATATGTATGTTCCACCTTTGTTTCATCTGATATGCCTTGGCCAAGTTCATTGTCATCACTTATAAGCTTTTCAATAACTTTATTTCCTGATAATTTTACATACCTATATTCTTTCTCATTATCAAACAGATGCATTTCAATCAGATTGTCTTGAAACTCTGATTCATCTGGTAATTTATCATATGCCTCATACACAACTTTGTCTTTATACAATGCATACTTAATACCTTTTTCTGGCATCATTGAATAATTCATACTACTCGCCCCCATTATCTAAACAAATATCAAATGCTTTCAATCCTTTTGATATATACTCATTCTCAACATTATCTTTGCCATCAATTGTAATTGTTCCATTCATACTAAACAAACCTCTTCCAATAGCCGTTTCTCCACCTACTGCAAGCAAACCATTCTGAATATCTTTCAATACAAGTAATAACAAACCTGTTATCCAGTCTTCATCTTTCGTTTCATTCCTTCTAACAGTTATATTAAGCGTAAGATTGCCGCCTGCATATGTTATTTCTTTATATAATGCTCCCGTTTTAACAGATGACTCTAATCTACTTACTCCCGTTCTTACCATTGTAAGTGGTTTTGAATCCTGTATTTCAGATTCTCCGATTATAATATTAGATACATGTGCATTATTTTCTTTTGCATAGCCAAACATCTTATCTATAATCTGGTCAACTGTTTTTTTATCAACAACTTCAGGATGAATATTTTCTTGCAACAACAATGTAAGTATCTCTTTCATCCTGTGTCTTATTGCCCCTGCAAAACTACTTCCTGGTATAACTGGAACTTCTATATCATTATTACCACTATGTTTAGATGTAAGATGTACAAAATCCGGTTGTCCCTTTTTCACACCATATCTTCTTATACTTATTCCACCTTCTAATTTAAGCGGCACTCTTATATGAATCATTTTATTATCTTCATCCTCAGATAATTTAATCCAGTCTTCGAGAACATCACTGCATTCATTCCATGTCTGCTCTTTATAGGCATCTGCATACTGAAGATAATTATCTTTTGAATATGTTTTCTGCTTTATCCTAGTTATGGTAAACTGACCAAATCCTCTTGTTTTCTTAGTTCCAAGACATATTTCTCCTGAATTAATTCCTTTAATTATTAAAGCCAGTTCATGTATCATAGACTCTTCATCATTACCATCACGTATGGTAAGTTCCATATAAAAGAATCCCTTTGCTCCTGTTTCAAGTATTTCCATATCATACTTGCTTCCAGTAATTGCAGTCTTATTTATTCCAAGCTCTACGCCATCTCTAACTCCCGAAACAAGTCTTCCTTCAAATGTTATATCAGATATGAATAACGGGCTCATTCTTCCAGAGTCCTCTGTCCCAGAATATCCCATAATGCAATCTTCATTGCCCGCTTTATTAAGATATGCTCTCATAGCTCCCGCCAGCGAACTTCCCGGAACGAAAGGTTTTCCATCCCAATCCCTTATTATATCTGTATCTGTCAGTTCACTTTCTCCTGACGAAAGATTTAAAGGAGAGGTAAGGCTGATGTATACTTTGAGAACTTCTCTTTTTACAATTCTGCTCATTTTTTCTCCTCCTTCTTTGCAAGATTTTTAACCAGATACTTCAACTCGGAAATATATATACCGTATACCTTTTTGTATAACTCCGAATCGTTATATGCAGTTATTATATCCATATTATAGATTTCTTTCAGTTCTTTTACTTTATCACATACAATTTCTTCTGGATTTACTTTTTTACATAATTCCAGACATATATTTTTCTTGTCAGTTTTAACCAGTTCTGATATCTGATGACACATCTCTTCATATGTTGACACATCCTTATATATAAGCCTTAACTTTGCTAAAGCTGCATTAATTCCTGCAGGACTATTCTTCTTATATTCATCTTTTAAGGACTCAATTACATTATCAACTATATAAGCATATATCTTTTTATCAAGTTCATCTATAAGAAGGTCATTGATAATGCCAGACATATCTGCCCTTCGTTCTTCATGTGCCAATTCTGGAATCTGTTCTTTTAATATATATACTTCTGCCTTATTTCTTGCTTCTTCCACATACATCTCACCATATCCTTCATATTGTCTTTCCCCTATGAATCTATGATGAGAAAACTTTCCTGTATCAATTCCTTTCTCTGAATGTACAAGGATTACACTTCCTTTTCCTATTGCATTAAATACTGGTTTTCTTCTGTTCCATGTAACATTAAAACCACCAATAGTAACATAATTAAGAAATGATGATTTTATCGTCAAATCATTATTTCCTATCTCATCTTCAATGTACTTCTTTAATACTGTCAAATCTGTTGTTGGAACTCCATTATCATTGTACAAAATAACATCTGATAGCAAGGTTATCTCAATATCTTTATATATATTGTTTTTATCTTCTATACAATGTTCCACTCTTTCCAACTTAAAATCAACTGCACCAAATTCACTGTTTCTTCCATATCCAATACGGACTTCACCAAGATTATTTAACGCATCAATTATTTTTTCAGCGGTATTTCTGTCTGCGTATATATATCCTCCAAATGTCTGACCTGCACATATACTTGACAATTGATAAAAACTTGAACCATCTTCTCCTGTCGCACGTCCAACTGATTTATCATTCGGACGTCTGTGGTGATAGCTTATCTGCATATCAACACTGACTTTTCTATTATCCTTATCAATATACGCTATACCTGCAGGTGTCATCTGCTTTCCAGTCACATCTGGATTGTATATCATGTTATATACCAACATTTTGCCATTATTATCATAGGTTTGATCTTTCTGCTTCTGTAATGAAATCTTAGCTGGCACACATCTGTATGAATTATTAACTATATAAGCATTAGATACTATTATACTGTTGGCATCCATAATATTCTTATATTCATCTTTATCCATACAACTTGCTATAAGCCCTAACACTTTGCTTCCTGCTATATAATTCTGAGATACAGCCTGATTACCCGATGCAGACTTACATATCATTGATGACTTCAGATGTATTGTATAATATATCTTATTCATCTCTCCCAATTCCTGCTTTGTTATCTGCACATGAGATACATTTTTCTGTAAAGAGTCCGTATCCTGTAATGACATATTAACAAGTCCAAGTCCTCGTGTTCTTGACATCCCCATATGTTTGACCAAAGACACTGCTTCCTTAAAAACATTTATATCAAATTCACCAGATAATTCTCCGCAGTCAGCTTCAAAGACAAGACCTTTCTTTGCTACTCTTATAGTTCTTAATGAATTCTCCTTGGCAACACCTGTATCTTTATCTACAGAAGTTTGAGTTCTCATATATGTAAATCTTTTTATGACATTCTGAGGTCTTGTAATTTCTTCGTGTCCAAAATTATTAATATCATTAACATACATGTCATAATCAGCTACTCTGGCATTAGATAACCAGAATGATGATTTATCACTTTCTCCGCCACCAAATACCTTATGCAACATACTCTTATCTATTATTCCAAACTCAACAAGTTCAAGTGCTGCTTCACGAATACATCCTTTCATTCTTTTGGCTGGTATATAAGGTATTCCATATTCATCATATGTAATATCTGTATCAACCAGACTATTATATGTTTCTCCTGATGTTGTACATAAATCACTTAACAATTCAATTTTTATCTTCATTCTCTGCATCTCCCATAATCAATAAATCCATGATTTCAAGTGCATCATACCATATAGCGTACTCATCTTTTGCCTTAGTTACTTCTTTAAATCCCCTCGATTCTAGTAAGGCAATACAACTGTCTTTTTCATTCTTACCAATAGATATTGCATCTCTTAATTGCTTTGCTTTACTTCTTGGAAGCCCCTGTATATATTTCATACATTCATACATTTTGGCAATATCATATTGTTTATTCTTATCATTAAGCACCTTTTGTCCATCTACATTAACATAATATGGTCTGTAAATAATACTTCCCATATCCGTAACATAATTTTTTTCACGATACTTATCTAATTGTGCAGCACTAATATTGGTACATACCTGATAATCAAGATAGCAGCCTATCTTTCCATCATTTCCCCTATTAGTATTAATCTTTGCTCTCTTTTTTGCACTTTCACAACACGCTTCTGCCACTTTATATGCATCCGAAAAAGGAAAATGACTATTAAAAAAAGCAATACCACCACACGCACTATATTCTGTTCCAAGATTCTGAAGGAAATATTTGACTGCAGGAATTGCCAGCTTTGCATTACATACAAATGTTATATCATCTCCTGCTGTTATAATTTTTCTATATAATTTATGTTTATTATCAATCTTAACACTTGAAGATAATTCATCCATAAAATCTTCCATTGCATCATATGCATCTTCAAATGTCTTTGCAATTTCAATTGACAATTTTCTCATTGCCGGAATAGCATCTTTATATAGTTTTTTATCCTTCATTGTATTAATAATACGTACACCCATACTATTTCCGTCTATATGACACACAGCCAGTATGCTGTTATTGCCTTTCTGGGTAACCATATTATCAAATATTTTCTCATCCTCTCTTTCTGGAAGATGATAAAATGCATTTCTTTTAAGATATGATTCCGTACAATATTTATCTTCTTTTTCAATATGTGTTAACGGATATCCCGTTACAGAGTCTGCCATCATGAACGGAAGAGCTCCCACAGGCTGTGTCAACGGCATGTACGATTTAATTCTTCGCATCTCATTATTGATTGCAGCATAATCATTTTTATATGAATCTGTCATTGCTACAACAGCAACTGACAGATTAAGTGAATATGTCTTATCAAGCACATACTTTCCAAGAAAATGATTTACTTTCTCACATATAGCTCCTGTTTTGAATAAAACGTATGCATTGCCGCCACCAATAAACATTACCTGCATTAGCACGTTTGCATCACTAAAGAACTTATGTGCATCATCATTTTTCCAATCTGTAAGATAATTTTTCTCATTATCTTTTTCTACTTTACTTTTCTTATACTCTTCAAGTCCATTGATTATTATGCTATCTACTATTGCGGATGCACCAATAATCTCTTTGGCAAGATTACTCTTAAATATGTAATTCTGTATTCCCCTGACATCATACATTGCCAGCACTTTTTTATCCAAAAGATTCTCTTTCATAACTTCTCCTTATAATTATTGTATTTTCACAGAATTATTAGCTCTCTTCTTAACTTCTCTCATTGAATCAACAAGTGCATACATGAGATTCTTAAGGGCATATATATCTAATACTACTGTTCCATCTGCTGAATGCGCATGATTTACAGTATTACGTTGTTCCTTAGCAATTCCATAAATCATAATTGTTTTTTCTAATGTTTTTAACGATACATTAATTTTATAATGTATATTATCTGCACAACATATGTTTCTTTTATACTTATAAATAGTCTTATTTATGTACTTAGTAAATTGTTGAATATCTATTTTTTTATAATTTATACATTCATATATCTCATTCATTAATTGTGAATCAAATCTTAATATTGAAAGCTCGCAAATCCTACAAATAATTGCACTCTTTGCCATATTCATGTCAAGATTTTTTATCTTAAATAATTCTCCCCAACAATAAATGGTATCATTAAATTTTATTCCTGTCATATTAGTTATTTTTCCCCCATTAACTAATACTAACTCTTTTAATTCTTTTTTTATTTCTTCTTTCATTTTATTTTCAACATCAAAAAATATTTTTTTGACTAATTCTTTGTCTTCCTGATTTCTTAGGCCTTTAATAATTGCATCCTTTAATTTCTTTAAATTTATAGAATTAATGCAAATCAATTCTTTTACCTTTGAATCATATTTTTTACCATATGTCACTGGACTAAATTCTAATATACTAACTCCACTTTTCAATTTACATTTTTCAAAACTATTTTTCAGTTCTTCACATCCATTTTTATAAGAATTTAAAAAAGCAGCATTTATATAATTAATCTCATTATTAATCTCCACTTTTTCATTTTCGCTTATTTGAATCTTACTTGTCGAAATATTAGTAAGGTTTTTCTTGACATCAATTAAATATTCTTCATATGTATATTTAGGTATATAAGTTATAAATTTATAATAATTTTCCTCATATTTTCTTCCATCTTTTCTATAATTAGCCCCAAATTTCCTATTAAATTCATCATCAAATTCAATTATTTTATTATCTATAAGATATTTAGGTATCTGTTCTGAACATAGCGTAAGTGCTTGTTGAACATAATCTTTTTTTAGACACCATTCTATTATATTATCAAGATTATTGTCATCACTATTTTTATTAAATTCTTTAAACTCTTGCCAAATCATTGAGAAAACAATTCCAAATATAATAGCATTAGTAGAATCCTCTTTGTTGTATTTTTGATTGAATTTCTTGAGGTAAGTCAACACACTTTCTTCATTATTTGCGGAAAGCAATCGAAGAATCCACTCTGACCTACACAATTGTAAAGCCTGTGAAAACTCTTCCAATTTATTCATACATCTGTTTATATCTTTTTTTAGATTATCATCTTTTTCCTGATTCAATCTTTTATCAGCATATTTTTTTAATGATTCAATTCGTCCATAATTAATATATTCACCTATAATGGCAATTAATTCTGAAGATTCATATATATTCTGTGTGTTCTTTATCCGTATTGGCTTTTTGATATTTACCATGCTATATATACCCTTCAATATAATATTATGATTATTTTTACTCATTATAGATATTATATTGTACAACATAAACATAACATATCTAACTCCACCATTAGATTCAATATATATATTAATATGCATTTCAGGATTGTCTTCTGATACTTTCTCTATCATATTTTTAACTTTATTAATTGTTTCTACTGTATCTTTCTCTTCTGGCTCATCTTTTATTTCTACCTTTTCTATATTGGTATTCTCATATTTTTCTATTTTTCTACAAAGAAATTCCAAACTGGTTAAATTACCATCTGGATTTTCAGTTTTATTTCTTGAATTTTCATTAATAGTCTTATTTCTAACACTTTCCGAGACTATCATAATAATTTTATCTAATTGTTTTTCATTTTTCTCCAGCAATTTCTGCAAGCCTTCAATAGGAGCTTCATTAGTCATGTTACCTTTTATTTTTTTATTATCTTCATCCAATTCATCAAATATATATTCGTTAGTATCAATTAAATTATTAGTATTCACAAGACTTACATTAGTAATCATAATATTATATTCTGATTTGTTACTATCTTGTTTATTCTGCATGGTATTCATAATTGCCCCCTTTTTACTTTATGTTATGAAATATTTTTCCTATCTCTACCTCTCATTCTTCAATATAACTTCTTTAGTCAATTCTGGAAGTTCATCCATCCCCGGTATTCCCTTTTTCCCACAATAAGGACACAATATTTGTCCTATATCTGGATTATATAAGTATTTTCTCTTACATATAGGACATCTTTTATATACTGGCTTACTCTTCATATTTACCTCATCTCATTCCACCACTTCCACATTCTCTCCCTGACTCCTCAGCCACACATTGATTCCTTCACCGAATACCTCAGCGGATACGGTGTATACGCCATCTTTTTTATCAAGAATCTTTGCTGTAGGAAGACGGTCAAGGACTGCCTCAATGCTTCCGCCTTTATACCTGAATTTGATTTTTTGGAGCTTGCCGCCATACATGAACTGTACTCTCTTACGGAATTCTCCCTCTTCAAATCTGTCACTATAAGGTATCTTAAAATGCTCATCAAGTACCTTATATCCAGCTATCCTGTCAATTCTGTAGATTGTTGGAAACGCATCATCTATCACTTGAAAATTCGCCTTAATTTTTTCATCATCTATAAATGCTGTAAGATAGAAGTAGAATTCTGAAAACATTATTGCAACCGGCTTTACTCTCCGCTTAACCACTTTATTATTAGTACTTTTCTTATATTCAAGTTCCAGATAATTGCAATTTCTTATTGCAAGTCCAATATCCCACATTTTATCTACAAACTCTGATTTGTTTGTCAGTTCTATGTAATGGAACTCCTCATTTTTAATTAAATCCTGTACTATCGCTTTCCCCTCTTGTGGTGCACAGCGGTTAACCAGTATGTCAAGAATATGTTGCATCTCATTCTTCGTAAACGCCCTGCTGTCTAGCAGTATCTTGCATATTGCAAGTATCTCGCTGTTTGTCAGCTTCGTCTTGTATATCTGATTAAGATAATGTCCGCCTTTCTTCTTGTCATATTCGATTGTGTTGATTACTCCGCTCTTTCCAGCTTCCTGTTCAAAGAAATTATTAATTGCACTTATATCACGCTGAATGGATCGCTCAGATACACCATATCTGGCAGCTTCAGCTTCCTTGTCAACTACTTCTCCTTCCATAAAACGTTGATACAAGCTTAATACACGGCTTACTTTATCATTGTAGTCATTCTCCATAAGTAATTCTCCTCATTTCAGTAAGATAATGTAATGCAATATTTCACGATTTAATCTGTTAATATTTTAGCACTTTATTGTAAAAAATGCTAATATAAAATCAGTTTTTGCGAATTTTTATGCAACATTTTCACAAATGTAAGTTCTTATAATTATTCATTATACAATTAATGAAAATATATTAAATCCTGTAAACACATATATCATATACAGCAACATAACCACGAATAAAAACAGATAAATAATTGCCAGAATCGGATATCCTATGCTTCTTAACTTAATCAGCCTGCATTCTTCATAATATTCTTCGTAATTAGCATACGGAATCTTCTCTTCTTCTGGTAATTTATTCCACACCTGTCTTGAGTTATATCTGATATTGAATAGATACGGTCTTTTCAGATATACATAATCACTATCGTTATCATTTTCAACATTATTATTGTCACTCATCTTATGCCTCCTCATTTTGCTTCTCTTTTATGTTTTAATGATAACAAACAGGTCGGACATTATATGTCTTAGTGTCATATTTTGTCTTAGCATTTTAAAAATGTTTTATATTGTCCGTGACTAATCTTGTTTTAGTTGTAGATAATTATAACATTAACAATTCAATATTACAATTATATGTACTATGTATATAATCTTTGTTGTGGGGGATTTCATGAAGGATATTGATTTTGAAAGTATTGGAAAGAAGTTAAAAGAAATACGCTTATCAAAAGGGTTGCCGCAGGACGCTGTTGCCAGTGCCGCTGAGGTCAATACTTCTCATATAAGCAATATTGAGAATAACCGCGTGAAAGTTTCCCTGCCTACACTTATCTATATATGTAATGCACTAGGTGTAACTGTAGATTATGTATTATCTAGTGAATATACTGGCGATTATTCTTCAATCGACAGGGAAA
>UMIZ01048431.1_pt1 | contig 12478 bp, 12 predicted proteins | sample 1965931 | NCBI WGS metagenome assembly UMIZ01 (sample SAMEA4836137, study PRJEB28245) | human gut metagenome | biome: gut microbiome; material: fecal sample | place: Denmark | collected 2008
CGAATCGCCGTATGGCTGAGAGCGCACATGCTCTCATGGTGTGCTCTGTCTAAGGCCATGCGGGTTCGTCAGCGCGGAGGCCGTGCCGTACCGAACCGGAGGAAACTCCACCCGGGTGAAATTGTCCTTCTACTATTACTTAGAGAAAAATCGCAAAATCGGAAGGTCCCAAATTATAAACTTTTTGTGAACGCAGAAAGGGCGGTGAGCTCATGTCCTTCAAGGATACCCAGTCTTATAAAGAGCTTCAGGCCGATTGGCGCTGGATACACGAAATGGACCCGGAAGCCGCCGCCGCTGCAGACCAGTGGGTGAAGGAGCATCCGGAGGAGTGGAAGGAGCTGGAGCATATGCTCTACTACAGCGAGGCGAACTTTCACAAGCGTGTAGCACCGGATACTCTGGAGGATGTGGATATAAAGCAGCCCCGATCTTACAATCCGGAAGCGTTCCTGCCGGAGGAAGTACGCAATGCAATTTACAACGACAGACGGTGGTTTGACCGAAGCAAGTATCTGTCTGAGGGTTCTGATGAAGATCCCTTCATGTATTTGGACACCCAAATCTATGACGCCCTGCATGCACTGACCGAACTGCAGAGGGAGATTTTGTTCCGCACGATCATCAATGGCGAGTCCACTGAATCCGTCGCACAGGACAAACAGTGTTCGTCCAGAAACATCCGGGATATCCGAGCCCGTGCGCTTCGACAGATACGGGCCAAAATCAAAAGACGTGAAGGCTACGGCAGACCCGACGTTGTCATCATTATTTTGCTGTTTATGCTGCTTGTTGGTGTTCCGCTTGCTTGCTGGGGAGAACAGCTTTGGGCCGCATATCCCTGGCTGGAGTCTGTGGCTGCAGTGCTTAGCGCATTGGTTATGGCTGTCATGTTCCAAAATTCCCTTCGCAGAGAAGCAGAAAGGCTGCTGCGCCAGCATTGGGCCAGCCTGAATGGGTCGCAGAAAAAAGAATAGTCGTTACGAAAAAAGGAGCAGAGACCGCCAGATCTCAGCTCCTTCTAATCGCATGGTGTTATCGTCGGTTTTCAAGCAGTTTATCGTCACTTTTTATCGCCGCTTTTATCGTCACTTCCATCGCTTATCGCTTGTGTTTTTACTGCCGTTTATCGCTTGCGGATGTATCAATGGCATCGACTATTGACCAGACTGTATATCAGATACCAGTTGAATCAATGTTTCTTCCCGGCATTTCTTTTTGAGTTCGCATTCCCAAACAATGATGACTTTCCAACCAGCCTCGCGCAGTAACTCACCGTTGCGCTTATCCCGTGCTACATTTCCAAGAATTTAGGTTCCCAATATTCTTGATTAGAGGACGGCCAAACAAAACGAGGGCAATCATGTTTATGCCAAAAACAGCCGTTTACAAAAATTACAGTACGGTACTTGGGAAGAACAATATCTGGGCAGCCGGGCAAGCTGCGAACATTTTTACGGTAGCGAAAACCCTGTGAGAACAAAAACTTCCGCACGATTTCTTCAGGTTTATTATCTTTGCTCCGGATATGTGACATATTCATGCTTCGTATTTCCTTAGAATGGTTGTCCGCCATAATTCATCCCTCTGCTTTCTGATAGCGGCATTACAACATCTATAAGCAGGAAAAAACTGCAAGAACATAGAAAATAACTTCGAATTCTCACAGATCATGTTGCTTTTACGTAGTTTTTGATGTATTATAAAGCGGTTGAAGGGAGGTACGCATATGAGAATCAGTTATCATAGGCTGCTAAAACTTATGATTGATAAAAACATGAAAAAGAAAGATTTACAGGCCCTTACTGGGTTGAGTGCCTCCTCCATTGCAAAATTGTCGCGCGATGAGATGATCAGCATGGATGCACTTATGAAAATCTGTGCTGTTTTTGGCGTTCAGTTCTCTGATGTTGTAGAGATTATTTACGAAAACACAGATAACACAGGACAATAACATACAGATTGGATTCCGTTATCTTGGTAAATTTAGATACTTGACTAATTGGTTAAGCAGAGCGAATATACCTCAACGGATTTCCCACCTTTGTATGAACGCAATGCTGTCTTGGATCGAATGGTCACTACAACGAAGAGAAGGTAATTGAAATGGCTTATAAAGTGGTAGACCTGTTTGCAGGCGCAGGAGGATTAAGCCTCGGATTTATGCAGACAGGAAAATTTGAAATCGTTGCAGCCGCAGAAAACAATCCCGGTGCACGCAAGACCTACAAACGGAATCACAAGTTGACGCGTCTATATCCTGATGTCCGTACAATTGATTACAGGGAATTAGAGGAGTCCTGTGGTAAAATCGATGTAGTTATCGGAGGTCCGCCTTGTCAAGGTTTCTCTAATGCAAATCGGCAGCATACTACCATTATCAGCATGAACAATCGTCTGGTCAAGGAGTATGTTCGGGCGGTTCGAGAGCTGGAGCCCGAAGCGTTTGTTATGGAAAATGTGGCTATGCTCAAATCTAATATCCATCGATTTATGGTAGAAGAAACCGACATCGATGACCCCATCATTATGGGATTAACTCTCTCCGAAGATAAAATTGAGTTGTTGCCAAAAGGCATCAATTTCCCCGATGCAGTTAACTTTGCTAAAAATCCCTCTAACATCAAAACTTATCTGTGGGACGAAAAAGAACTCAAAGCGATTACTGTGTTATACCGCTTTCGTATCAACAGGCCCAAGTTTGCCAGCTCTGTAGAGCGCTATCGAAAGTATCTCACCAAACTGTTGGCAGATATTATGGCGTCCAACGATGAAGATTGGGTACGAACACAAGAGCACGAAATGGCACAAATGCTGATCGCCTACATGAATGGAGAAGAAATAGAATTTGATGCGTTGATTCGTGCTATCGAAATCCCACTCTCTGTACAGCGTATGTTGGGCAGGATGCAGGAACTGTTGGATAACAACATCCATGTAAGCGAATATCGCTTCGAAAATGGTACAGTTATCGCAGCAGTGCAGTCTTATGCTGTTTTTGATTATATCGATGGTGTTTTGTCTGCAGCACCGTACAATTACGATATTACAGCAAAAGTCTACAATGCTCTCGATTACGGCGCCCCGCAGAAGAGAGAACGGTTTATTATTGTCGGCACAAAAGAGGGGATGGTTTATGTTCCTCCAAAGCCTGAGTTTACAAGTGATACATTTCGCACTGTGCGAGACGCTATTGCGGACTTGCAAGATGTCCCTGCTGTAACAGAGGTCGATACACCCCCTGTTGAATTGCAGCGCATGGATAATTTGAGTGATTTGGCTCAAGTCCTTCGCGGCAAATTGCTGTATAATCACGTGTCCACTGCGACCCGCGAAACCGCGCAAGCTCGTTTCGCAGCATTAAAAGAAGGCCAGAATTTTCATGATCTGGGTTCTGAGTTAAAAACTACATACAGCAATGCAGACAGAACGCAAAACACTATTTATATGCGATTGAAATACAACGAGCCTTCTGGTACTGTTGTGAATGTCAGAAAATCCATGTGGGTACATCCCGAGTTGGATCGAGCTATATCTATCAGAGAGGCCGCCCGCCTGCAGACTTTCCCAGACACCTTTGTTTTTGAAGGTTCTAAAGACTCACAGTATCAGCAGGTAGGAAACGCAGTTCCTCCATTTTTGTCAAACGCAATTGCGCGAAGTTTGGTCAAAGCATTAGGCACTGAGAAGAAATAAGAGAAGGGTGACCCGAGTAACTTGCTTGGGTCACCCTTTTTGTCATTTAGCAAGTTCACGAGCCTTCGCCAGGATCTTGTTGTAAATAGTATCATAAGGCAGGCAATCCAGAATATATGTGCCACCCAGTAGGTTTAGATACTTTGATAGTTCTCCAACTATGTCAGTGTTGATATTCAATCCTTCTGCACGTGCGGTAAGGATAGCACTTACAAATGCGCGAATGATGGTAGGGCTGTTGGACGTATTGCGTTCAATAATGTGCAGCGCATGGTCAGCATTTTCACACACGAACTTCGTAAGTTCATAAGGATCGGGACGAGAGTCATCATAAGTAAGTCTGCCAATCCACCATAGACGGGCGAGCGCATTTCTGCTTAACGACCGCCGCGCACCAAAGCCGAAAAAGTAATGTGCTTTTACATCTTGTTTGGTACATTTTTGGGCTATTTTCCATCTGTATTGTGTGTACTCATAAAACGGTCCCAAACACAGACCCGCCCACAAGCGTTCATCCGATGCCTGAGAGTCAGAAATGAAGCTCAGTTTTCCGTAAAACTCCTGGACATTAGCCGCATCTGTTAAATAGGCCTTGTCCATCGGTTGAGACATATCCAGATGAATATCCGGCATTGGATACTTTGTGTTGAGAAATGGGGAATGTCCCAGTTCCTCTTCGATCCAGGCATTGGAAGGCAGAGCGAACTTGCTGACATACTGATCTAAGTTTTCTTTTATAGCATTTAGATCGTCCCAGCTTATAAATTGCAGATTCATTCCTCATCCCCTCCTGTGGTTCCAAAGCCATCACAGAGAACTTTAAAGGCTTCGGTAAGCGGATCATTAATCAAGCGCTGTGCCAGCACAACCATATTCTGCTGATTGAAATCGTTACTTTCAATATCGACATCAAATTTTGTTAGCAGAGTTTTTCGCACAGTTCTATACCAGCCACACTCGGACAACTCCTCGCGTTCCTCAATACTTCTGCATTTCAACTCCTCCAGCGCATATGTGAGTGCTGGGATAATTGTAATAGCATTCAGAACAGGCTGTGTTATAGGAGCCTTAGCGAGCTGCTTATAACTGTAGTAGTCGTTGAGCGGCAGTTTCACAACGATTTTCTGACCGTCAATACCCACAATCATGTGTGTCACTAATGGATCTGCGTTGCGAATGATACTGAAAACAGAGGGGGTGTTTGCCAAATCCTCCATTTCTTTAGCAATGGTCGCATTGACCTGCTTCCCCACCGCTAAGACGCATCCTGCTTCAATCTCAAAGGTCGTTCCGCTGTAGTCATCATGAAATCCCAGATTACTATACCCGGTAATATCCTGAGTCGCAACAATAAACGGGCATATCTGTAACTTGCCGCATATCTTCTTGTCTGAAAGCATGCGGCTTTCCGCTACCTTTTCAGTAGTCACAACCTCGCGAAAACCAGTCTGAGCACATTCCAGATGGTAAACATACCGGGCCTGTCCATCATGAATTAGCTTCTTCAGTCCCTCGTTGGTAAGAGAGGCCATAAAGTCAATACGGATGTTATAGCCATCTTTCTGCAAATCAATGGTAGTATCAAAACTACCGTCTTTGTAATCATCAGAATAATATGCTAAGACAGGGTAAGGATACAGTTTATACCTTATTTCCATATGCTTTCACCTCCATCGAACAGTAGTCGTGGAAATCAATCTTTACGGATAGTTTCACAGGAACATTTTCGGTAAAGGTTAATCCGCTGATTTTATTTCCGCTCACCGTCAGTTCAGCACCTTCTGCGGTTGCAGAAATAACTGCTGCATCGTAGTTCTGGGATTCCGCAGACATGAAAAGGCTGATAATTCCGTCTGTTGCAGATGCATTGGGAACAAAAGTGACAGTATACTCCCCCTGACTCTTGTTCGTACACATAACACGTGACTTTACTGCAGACACTGCAGCCAAACTCTTGCGGTGTTCAGTAGGCTTGTCACCCATTCCAACGCCTTCTCCGCTTCCACCGCCGCCATTGCCGCTGCCTCCGGCGGCAGTGCCTTCGCGACTGCCTTCACCAGGAATATCATCTATGATAATATCTCCATCGGGATCATCGACTTCAGTAGTGCCTGTACCAGCTTGGCTCATACTGCCCGGCTTGGGACTGCGGGACACAGTCTTTGTTTCAATCACTTGTATGGCATCGTTGATGTTTTCGCCCTTATCTTCGGGTCTCGGTTGTGCTGAATCTTGCTCAGCGGCGAGATACTCTCCAACAGAAGGGTCAAGCGCTTCTTCGCTATCATCATTTTTCAGCTCATCCAAACAGGCTTTGATAAACTTAGTAAGGGCGGATAGAACACCCTTAGCCTCAGATTTATTTTCAGCACGCTCAATTTCCCATTTTGTGTGTTGAGGATTCTCCAGGGTTCTGAGATATTCGTTGAGCTTGTCACCTTCGATGTATAACACGCCTGCAAAGGGAATTAATCCGTTGATATTACCCTTATCCATAATTTTCATACCTGTTCGGCGAACCATTGCAACCCTTCTGTGAAAATCAGGCTGTATCATGAGGCGAAGTGTCACCTTACCCATTGTACCGATGTCTTTTGTGTATGTGGGCGATTTTTGCTCGTCCGCAGTAAGTACCTGATAGTATTCGTCAGCATATTCGGAAAAATATGCTTGATGGGATGCAACCAGTTCTGGCAAGGTCTCCTTGCTGATGATGATATCCTCGACCTCAACAATAAGTTCTCCGGTATATACCGCATACAAAAAGCCGTCAAGGACCGATGCTACCATATCATATTTCCAATCCTTGCTACCATTGAAGCCCAAAACAAAGATGTCTGTGCCGCTCTTTCCTATCTCGCGGCTATAGGAAGGATCAATGGATATTTGCTGTTTTACAGGAGCATTTTTATCTGCTCCGTAAAATCCGATACCCTGCGTAGTCTCACCTTTTTTATCCTTAAAGCTGGTAAGACGGGCTACTCCCTGATACGCAGCTACACCATCACTATCCAAAGTGCTATAAAAAACAGTTCTAAAAGCAGAGCAGGCATAAGGTGCAAATTTACCAATGCCAAAAGAGCCGCCGTGAGACCCGCTCTTGTCAGATGCGCCCTGAGACTTGGTAAGATTACACCAAGGAGAATTGTATTCTTCATCAGAGCCAAGCAACCCTGTGGTGTTGGTATCACTGATTCTTAAACAGGTAATCTTAGGCTGCTTTGCCAACTTAAGAGCAGACTGAAAAAAGCTCTTTGCTTTAGTAGATTTCTGCTTAGACCAGTATTCCAACGACCTGGAAAATGCATCGTCTAAGTCATCAAAGCCAGGAATTGCAGACGGCGCAATCTCAAATGTACGAAAAATAATACGAGTAGGTTCACCGTTCTTCAGATTTGCATCGATGGAATTCTGGCAAATCTCGCGCGCCAAGGATTTGATGGGAGTGCCATTAAAGGTTTCAACGCCAGAATCTGCAATACCAAAAATCTGACCATGGTTATTAGACGGAAAATTCCAAGCATATCTGTGAAGAGAGAATAGAGCCATTCAATAACACCATCCTTACTTTAGGGTAAACCTGGAGGTTCTGCTGCTTTCAACTTTCTGGTATTTTTTCTTTGCTTCACGAAGTTCAGTTTCGATGGCAGAGAAAATCTGATCGACATCCTGTTGAGTATACTCATAGGTATTAGTGTTTGCACAGTTCCCCAGCAATTGAAGCATATCGATGATTTTGTTTGTCCTGGCTTCTGCCAACCTAACAAATCTATCGCGCTTGGATTCGGACTTTTTTTCCATAATGACTGCTCCTTCGACTTATTTTGATTTGATTATATAGACCGGTCGAGTATATGTCAATATATTTTTCAAATAATTTTTGTATTTTTAGAATATTGTATTTTATTTTAATTTTGTGGCGCTCATTTATTGCAAGTAGGTTGGTTTAAATAAAAATATTTTTGAGTACACCGCGCGTCAATTTGCTTTTAAAATGTTTTGCAGGTGAATTTCATAACGCTCCCACCATTATCTTTTTATTTGTCAAGGTGATCGTTTGGCGTTCATTTCGTGTGTACGCTTATCGCCGATTTTCAAACCGCTTATTTCATTGTTTATGCGGCGCAATTTTTGAGGTCAGCCCATGGTGCCAATTTTGTTGCCGTTCTCGTACATATCCTCGGCATACTCGACATGATTGGGTCCTTCGCTTTGTATCCAGCCAAAGCCGGGGACATAGACCATATCCGCCAGTTCGTTATCGTTAGCTATTGGCTCCGGTGCCGATTTAGGTTCAGGTTGCGTGGGTTGTACCGGGATGGAATCTGTCTGCGTAGGAGGTACATATTCTTGTTCTGCCTCGGCTTCATCTTCTATTTCCGGTACAGGGATGGGCAACTCCTCGGTGGCTACTTCCGGGGCTGATTCATCTTCCGGCATTTCCGTTTCTTTCTTTTCTGTTACCACTGGCAGCACCGGTTTCTCTGCTTCCGGAAGCGTCGGCTGTGGAGCGATCACGGCGGCCGTTTCGCTCAGCGTGGGTGTTTCCCCGACCTTTTCGGTCTGTGGCCACACAGCGGCACACAGGGCGAGACAGGCGGTGAATGCAGCGGCAATGATGATTCTATTTTTCATTCTGTTTCCTCCTCTTTGAATGTAAAACGATTGAGTTCTGCGGACAACTCACCTTTTGCGGAATATCTATCAGAATTTCAGAAGAGTATCCAGAACATTTGCCGCCTGCTGAAGCTCGCCCTGAGTGGCTTCGTTTGGTATATCTTCATCCTTTTGCACCTTGTGCGGCAGATAAGGTTCATAGTTCTGCCGGGTTATCGATGGCCGGTAATGTCCCAACATCCGCGCCAGTTCCTTGGTTTCCATGCCGTTCCGCAGAGATAGAACGGCGCAGGTGTGCCGGAGATCTGTGAATCGGATATAGTCAAGCCCCGCTTCCTTGATGATCTCATCGTGCATCCGGCGCACCATCTGCGGCGAGTAAGGTTTCAGCGTGGCCGGGTGCATAAACATGAGCGGACTGCTTGGGTGCTTGTCGTGTTCCCTGATTAGGAGGTCGATTACCTCTGGTGTCAGTGCTATCGTCCTTGTCTGACTGCCGTACTCCACCAGCTCTCGCCGTACCACGACACGGTTTTCTGCGATGGTCAGCGTCCGATTTTCGATATCAAGGTCGCTCCATTTCAGGGCAATTAGCTCGCCTTGGCGTAGGCCTGTCGTCAGTGCCAGCATGAACATGGGGAGGTAGCCCAGCCGCTCGGCGGCGTCCAGATAGTCCTCCATTTCCAGAGGCGTCATGATATTTGCTTTCACCGTTGTGGACTTGCGGTAGCGGAATGCCTTGGCGGGATTCTCTGTCAGGAGACCGTCCCGTATGGCTTGATCCAAGCATTGTTGGAGCAGGCGGTGGATGTGCCGCATAGTTTCTTCGCCCAGGCCAGAGTTGCCGGGTCGATGATTGCCGAAGCGCCGCCGTTCCTCCAGAAATTCTCCGACCATCTCCGATGTCAATTCAGAGAGCGGTATATCTCCCAAGCTGGGGAGAATATGGTTCTTGAATACATAGTTGTGTGCCGCATAGGTAGTCGGTCTGCTCTGATGCTTATCATAGGTTTCCTGCCAGAAGAGGATGTATTCCCGGAGCGTCATATTCCAACCTCCATGCACTGGCGCTGCAGATCCCGAAAAGCCACCCACGGGAGCCGTGCCAGTTTCAATATCTTTTTGTGTAGGTAGTAGAACTCGTGCAGCTTATACGGTGCTCCGGTTTTGGGATTGAGGAATACATACGGCAAGTCCGTTTCCGGTATCTGCTTCAGAAGGCGTTCTACTTTGGCGTTAAGCTTCAGCAGGCGCTGACCCTTGAGGATGTACCTGTAGCGGACATAAAAATCAGCCCACGACAAGGTGATCAGTTCACATTGCTGCAGGCCGCTTGATAGTCCTGTATAGATGATGGGGAGTACGCCGAGCTGCTCTGCTGCGCTCAGGTAACGCTGGAGCTGCCCCAAGCGCAGAGGGGCTGCTTTGTATTCCTCTGCCTTTGATTCCTGGCAGAGCCGCACCGGGTTGTATGGAATAAACTGTTCCCGTGCTGCTTCGTCCATACACCGGCGCAGGAGCAAATGGACGCACCAGACACTTCTGGCGCTGAGTCTCTGACTCCGTAGCGTGTCATAGAAATCGGTGATGGTCTGCTCTGTCAGGTCAGAGAGCGCCACACTTCCGATGCTGGGGAGGATGTGGCTGTAAATCAGATTGCGGTACCCGCCCTCGGTGTTGCCGTTCCATTTGTGCCGATTGGCGGTGAACCACTGGCCGCACCACTGCTCGACTGTCAGGGTATTTTCTTTCTGCATATCGTCGCCTCCTTTTGGCAAACGAACAATATCACAGAAAGCAGGAAATAGCTACTGAAAAGAACGGCATATCTTCGGGAAAATAACTGTTCCGAATAACGCCGCTATTATTCGGAATAATATAGTTGATTTTATTCGGAGAAACGGTTATAATATTCTTAGCAAACTGTACTGGAGGTGTTCCAATATGACGATCAAAGAAGCGGCTGCCGCTTGGGGGATTACCGAACGGCGGGTCAATGCGCTCTGCAAAGCCGGACGCATTTCCGGCGCGTATAAGGAGGGCAGGCAGTGGTTTATCCCGGACAGCGCTCAAAAGCCGATGGATAAGCGTGGCCGCCGAAGTGCTGTGAAGCCCGCAGTGTCATCCGCACGCAAGCCCTTGCCTATTGGTGTGTCTGATTACCGGGACGCCTGCAAAAACTACTACTATGTAGACAAGACTTTAATGATTAAGGAGTTTCTGGACGAGCGCCCCAAAGTATCCCTATTTACCCGCCCCAGACGCTTTGGCAAAACGTTGAACATGGATATGCTCCGCACTTTCTTCGAAAAGACGACCGAGGACACCTCCGTTTACTTCAGAGATAAGAAAATCTGGTCCTGCGGAGGATCCTATCTTGCCCACCATAGAAAGTACCCTGTGATTTTTCTGTCCTTTAAGGATGTTAAATACACTTCTTGGGAAGAAACCTATCAGACGCTCCAAAAGCTGATCGCACAGGAATTCCGCCGTCACGACGAGTTGGCATCCAGCTCTGCGCTTAGTGATTACGAAAAAGAGGAATATTCCCTTCTTGCAACAGAAGCCGCTGACGAAGTGGAATATCAAATGTCCCTGCGGACACTGACGCTGCTCCTCCATAAGCACCACAATGTCGCACCTATCGTCATCATTGACGAATATGATACTCCCATTCAGCAGGGCCATGTGAGCGGCTTCTACGACACGATCATCGGGTTCATGCGAAACCTGTTCTCCGGTGGTCTGAAGGACAATCCGCATCTGAGCTATGGTTTCCTGACCGGCATCCTGCGTGTTGCCAAGGAAAGTATCTTCAGTGGCCTGAACAATCTGAAGATCAACTCGATTTTAGACGAGCGCTACAGTGAATATTTCGGCTTCACTTCAAGCGAAGTACATGAGATGGCGGACTACTATCATGCTTCTGATAAATATCAAGAGCTCTGCGATTGGTATGATGGTTACCTTTTCGGCAATACCGAGATTTTTAATCCCTGGTCTGTCATTGGATACTTCAATAATAACTGCCGTCCCAAAGCATTCTGGCAGTCCACCGGAAGCAATGACATCATCCGCGAGGTGCTGGCTTCTGCAACGCCGGATATTATGGAGCGTCTGGAACTGTTGATGAAGGGCGAATCCTTCGTTACGCACATTGACACTGGCGTCATTTATCCGCAGATCCAGAATGATCCGTCCTCCGTTTACAGCTTCCTGCTTGTGGCAGGTTATTTGAAGGCTGTGAGCTGCGACCAGTCTTACGGCGAGGATTATATGTGCGAAGTGGCTCTGCCCAACAAAGAGATTTCTTTCGTCTACAGCAAGGAGATCCTCTCTCAGCTCGAGAATATTATTCCTCGTTCCGTTGCTATTGCTATTCAGGAAGCTATCTACAAGGTAGATAGCGACTCACTGCAAAAAACCTTGGAGAAGTTTCTGCTCCAAACAATAAGTTTCCACGATGCTGCCGACGAAACATTTTACCATGGTCTGATATTGGGTATGTGCGCTGTGATGGACAACAGCTATCGCATTACCTCCAATCGCGAAGCTGGTGATGGACGATTTGATATTCAGATGCTTCCTTTGAATAAGCGGCTTCCTGGTATTCTGATTGAATTAAAGGCTGGAAAAGACCGCTCTGAAGCACAGCTTGAAGACCTTGCTAATGTTGCCTTGCAACAGATTAACGACCGTGCATACAGCGTTGATTTGCAGGCAATGAATGTTACGTCAATTATAAAAATCGGCATTGCATTCTCTGGTAAAAGAACACGCATTGCTGCTGAAAGGCAAAACATCGAATAAACATCTTCGCTCAGCAGGCTGGCTATCATCCAAGTCAGCCTGCTGTTTCTTTGTCCTCGCGCTTATTTCTTTGTTTATGCGGCGCAATTTCTGAGCTGCTCTCTGCGGCAAAAGCACCCGCTGTTGGATGTAAACCCGGTCGGAAGCACTTTTAATATACAGAATCCAATCCCACACAAATCCCAAAAGACGAAAGGGTTTCTTGAAACAAGCAGGGCAAAAGAGTTTCAAAGAGGAACCGCAGGAGTGCCGGAAAGTGCCAAAGAGGGCGACTCAGTTCTGCCTGAAGGTTCAGACATAGGTTTGGGATCAAGAGACCGGGCGTTCGAGTCGCCCCACTCGGACCAAAACCCCC
>UMIZ01029175.1_pt1 | contig 12424 bp, 21 predicted proteins | sample 1965931 | NCBI WGS metagenome assembly UMIZ01 (sample SAMEA4836137, study PRJEB28245) | human gut metagenome | biome: gut microbiome; material: fecal sample | place: Denmark | collected 2008
ATTAACCCGCCTTTTTTAGGGGTCAAAATGCTAACTTTTACGGACGCGTCATTCGATGATAAAAATAAAATTGCAGGTATCGGCATAGCAATTTATGACGGTATGAAATGGCATACAAAATCGTTATGGGTAAAATGCAGAACAATTAACGAGGCTGAACTTTGCGCGATTCATATCGGCAGCATTTTAGCCGAGGGAAAAGGCAGATTTTTTACAGATAGCCAAACGGCAATATCATACATAAAAAACGAAATTAAGGATAAACCGCGCAGCCGTGAGCAATATATAAATCATAAACATTGTTTATTCTATGCGTATCAAATTAGACGGCGCGGGATTCTTCCTGAAAAAGTGAAAGCGCACCAAAATAACTATCAACCGTTATCTATCGGGAATCGATTAGCCGATGTTCTGGCTGCTGACGGCCGGTCAAAATTTTATATGCAAATCAAACAAAATCAAAATCGAAAAGAGCGATAAAATAAGGCCAACCGGAAGTCGTTGCGGTTGGCCCTTGAGGTAATTCCTTTTTTAAGGGAGTATTGCTGTGTCCACAATACGCATATTATTATGGACGTTATTTTTGATTTGTCAACAAAAATTTATTGAGTGTCATTAAATCAATCAAAGTAAAATTATCTGGATCATTCCACCACGTCCTACATTTTGACGGAGTTCCCGGAATTATTTGACCGTCGCCCCAGTGGCCTCGTATATGCAGATGATAGCCCTCGGAAACTAACTGCAATAATGTTTTGCTTTGCTCTGGTTTTCTCCTGTCTTTTTCCCCGATAAATTCTTTTCCGCCGACATAAAGAAAAGAAAAACCGCCGCCGTGTTGCTCTTTTTTATTCCAAAAATGCGCGCTTATAACGTCGCCGTCTTTTGCATTTTTAAGCGTATATTCAGTGTCTTTCAGCTGTTCTTCGGTGAAAACAAAACCTTTTTTATCAACGATTATTTTTTCCATAAATTTGCTCCCTGAAATACGAAAAATAACACTCTGGGCATTCTGCATAACCGAAACCGGTTACAGTCATAATCCGCCTGCTTGTATAAGTTTCGTTATACCTTATTTTTCGGCCGCAATTGCAACAAGCAACTTCTTTATTCATATTGCATTCGTAAAAAGTTGAGCCTAAAGGCAATAAATATTTTTCGTAATTTTCTCCGTTCCATTTTTCTGCATATTTCATTTATTTACGACCTTTTCTTCTGCTGCTAATGTTTTTGAAAGTTTAATTGTTGAATTTGCATATTTATAATAACTATCAGTAAGTTCTTTATCTTTACAATTATCAATAATAAGGAGCGCTACCCCTTTTAATATTGCCTCTAAAAGCTTTATATTTAAAAATTCATAGTCATTCATTTGTACAACCTTTCAAAAATGTTACAAAAATGTTGCGAATTTGGTTTTGAAACATTATTTGCAACATTGATACGGGAGCCGCAAAGTTTAAATAAATCGCCTAGGCGTCTTGCTAACTTCCGGTACATTGGCCGTCCTAAATCTGTAGACACTTCATCTGAATTTGTGCCAAAATTGTTGAAAGCCCACAAGTAAAACAAGCACTCTAATTTTGTAAATTTGTTTTCTCGCATATAATGTTTGATTTGTTTTGATGAAAATCTGAACTCGATTTCATCTGTATCAAAAATATATTTCGTCATCGCTCCTCACTTTCGCCAAGGGCGTCTTTAATACAGGTTAAAAGATAAGCCCCGGGCGGTGTACACCCGATATTTTTTTCAATATTCACTTTAAAAGTAACATAAGGGACACACTCTTTCAGCAGCCTGCGAAGTTCTACGATTTCAATAGCCTCTTTTTGAGCTATACCAGACACCCGCTCAAATCGCTCTTTTTCAACATTATAGTTGTGTTCTAGGCACTGACACCATTCAATTAATTCGGCTTTTGTATATCCGGTATATTTCATTTTTCCTCACTTTCACCGATTAAGGCAAGAGCGCACTCATTTTCAATTAGAGATAAAGTATTATTTTCTGGCGTTGCTAATAAGGCGCTTTTGTTTCGTTTGGCTATCATAAAAATATCTTTTAATACCTTTTTAAGCCTGTTAATCTCGGCTTGCAGTTCACCTATGGTACGCAAATCTGTTTGTGTATCATTTTTGGCATTTTCTTTTACACAAAACAAATCTTCAATGCTGGCTTTGCTCTTGCCGCTATAAGTAAACATTTTAATAAAATGTTCTTCTCTAGCGGAATCTTCGAGTACTGTGTTATTGTTATTATTGATAAAAACTATTGCTCTTGTGTCGTCCGATAATGTAAATATACGACTAATATGCACCATACCTTTTGAGTCTTCCCATACATCGCCGACTTCTGGTTTCTCTGCACTCATCGCTTTTCTCCTAATGCTTTCAAAATATCTTTAATATCTTTAGGCTTTAATATAGTTTTGATAGGTGTATTTCTTGAACAACTCGCACAAACAAAAAACAATCCATTTTTACTTAAATGAAACTCGCCGTGTGCTTTGCTTAAAATAAAATACTCGCCCCAAGATTCCCAACCGTAATCTTTTGCTATGTCAGACAATTCTACACTCATTTATTTTCTTCCTCTTCATCTCTTACCTTTCCGCAATGTTTGCAAATTTCTTTTTCATATCCTCTACATTGAGGACAATAATGCGATACATCGCCACACATCGGTAGTTTGCAGAATGGATAATCACACCTATTACACCACTCGTGCCAACCGAACCAGCAAAGCAACCGTCTAATCATTGTTTTTTTCCTCAAAAAATTTTAAAACCTTTAATGCAACATCGTGCGCCGTGATAACTTGAAAATTTGTAACCCCGACGAAAAAATCACAGTCTTTATTCTTTTCTCGTTCTCGAATAGGCCGATGGTTTGAAAATCTAACTTTGCAGCTCTTTCCGTCCTTAATCAAAGTAATGTATTTGCTGACGGTTTTTCTGGCCTCATACAGCCGGATTTTATAACCTTTACTCATAAAATACCGGCAAAACAGAATCCATTTTTGTATCGGTTTATCAACGTTTTCCCTGCTTTTCAGAAAATCCTCGGTTATGTATTGATTATATGCTTTTTTCATCGTTTTTTATATCTCCTATAGTTGCATATCTTGAGGCATCGTATAAAGCTTCGTTTATTTTTTCTTTGTAATCAACTAAATCATCTAATTCCGTATAATCTAGTAGTTCTATTAACGCTTTTTTGAGAATTTTATTTTGTATTTCCAGCTTTTCGCATTTTTCAATCGTTGCAACTAGAACATCTGAACTGCGGCCACCCTGATTAACAACAACATCATCTTGTGATTTTATTTCTTCCTGATTTATCATAAAGCCCCCTTAATTTATCCAATCAATAATAGTTTGGCCTTTATAGCCTTTTTCCCAGACAAACCACGCATAACAAACAGCGGAACTGTTTATATTTTCAAAATCACCGTTGATAGCGCATTTAAGCCTTGAACTTGAAACGTAAATTTTTTTCGGTGGAAAATTTAAAAATAGCTTTTTCCTCTCTTTTCCCTCTAAAAACTGAATTTTAAGAAATAATGCAAGTTTGTGCCCTGGCTCTAAAAGGTTCAAAGCCCGAATTGTAAAATCAACGGCAAATTTATACGGTGGGTTTGTGATAATATCACAACCGGCAGGAGCAGAGCCTTGATTTAAAAAATTTACGCCGGCTATTCCAAAACCTCTATCAATTAAATCGGTTGACAATACTTCATAGCCGTTTTGCTCCAGACGTTTGCTTAAATGACCTTGTCCGCAGGCAGGCTCCCAAATTAAATCTGAAAATTTTTCTTTTTCTAAAAGCAGGTCAATTGCTTTCGGATCCGTCGCGTAAAAATCGTTTTTTTCGCGTTCAGAATTACTATGGTTTGAGGCTGCAAGCGTTTTATAAACGCTTGCTTTATTACCTGTCCAATCTTTACTATCAGTCAATTTTTTCTCCAATATACCAACGATTAAATTTTTTTTCTTCCTCAATCGAAAAGCTGAATATTTGGCCGCTATTTAATTTGAATGTAGATGTTGAACGGTCAAAATAAACAAACTGATCTTTTTTCCACCACTTCAGGCGGGCTTTATAGCCAAGCCTTAAAAAATAGAAAAGCGTTTGTAAATTCTTTGAACTTACGGACGTGTTTTTACTCATCGTCGATTGTCTCCATAAATTCCGCAAAGCGTTTAATTGCAAGCTTGCCGTTAATTGTTATTTGCCGCTGCCAAGCTTTTTGACTGGGCGCCCATTTAAAGCCGTTTTCTTTAAGATTTTTAATAATTTCAGGGGCAGGCTTGCCGCCGAAAATTATTTGATAACGGTTTATTTGTTCGTTTTCGATAACTGTAAAATGTTTAAAATCTTGCTGTTTAACAGCTTTTTCCGGCGTTTCTGCGCTTTTTTCCTCTGCCTCTGATAAAATCCTTTTAAGAATAGTTATGTTGCGCTGTATGCGGCAAAAATCAAGCTGGCTTTCCAAAAATTCAATACACTTGCGGCAGGCATTAAAAGATTTATGTTTTGCGCATGTTTCAAAACAGCCTTTTAAATGCGGGAAAGCGTTAAAAGTAAACACTTCTGGATCTTTTTCCGAAATCTTATTTTCAACAAACATTTTCGCATTAACCATAAGTTTTTTTTCGTCTTCCTTATCATCAAGATCCTTTTTCGCCTCATCTGGATAATTCCGATATAATATTTTACTTAACCCGCCATTTTGCAGCCATTCAATACGGTCAACATATTCATTAAGATTTTTTTCAACGCTGCGCATAACTTTTTGCTGGCGCGCAATTGGAAACTTCGCCGGCCCTACAATCATAGATGAAACGCTACGCGATTCGGCGGATAAATATTTTTCAGCCAGAACTTTAAGCTTGCTGGCAATTCTTTCGTAAATTTCCTGCTTTTGCCCGTCTAAAAGAATTTTATCAGAAAAAATTTTATTTTTAATGCGGAGTAATAAATCGTCAAAATCTTTTACAAAAAGTTCGCCGCGGCGTTCAGGATTAAACGAAGTTCCGTTAAAAGCTCGTTGTGCAAATTCTAAATTTATGCTAAATTCTGTCATCGGTTCCCTCCAACTCTTTAACTCTTTTTTGCCAAAATTTTAATTCCTGCTCGTCTTCAACGTGCTGCGCGCTTGAATAATACATATCATTCGCCATTTCGTGAAGTTCAATTTTGTCTTTAATTTTCTGCAATCCAATTAAAGCCTCTGCAAGCGTCATCTGATTTGTCATTATTCCCCCCGATAAAGTTTTTGAATTGATTGAAACGTAATCGGTTCTTGTGCGCTATCAGTCAAGGCAATAGCAGGAATCCCGACAAAAAGAATAAAAAGAATCCAGAAAAAACCGATAAAAAAGTTTGTAAAAAATGCTTTCATAAAATTTGCTCCTATAAAAAAGGGTTTATATTTACCTCACATCACTAAATATAAACCCTAAAAAATAAAATGCAACACTTTTTTGTATTATTTTTGCTTTTTTTTGCTTTTTTTTGCTTTTATCCTCTTTTCATAGCGGATAACATCTTGAATATCAAAGACAATGCCTTTTTCTCCTTGTCTGAATTGAGCAGGAAAATCCGGCTTGCTATCTTTCCAGCGATATATTGTATAAATACATTTCCGCCAACGTGCAGCAAGTTCTTTAATGGTTAAAAATTGTTCAAAATTATTTTCCATTTCAATCCTTTATCAATTCAAAAACCCCATTGTTAGCCCAATAACTTCTTATTCCGCAATCATCTACGCGCGGGGCTTTCGCCGGATCGCTGCACATCATACCAATTAAAGCGTCAATGTGCGTTAAATAAAGAAGATTTAACAGCCCTGATTTTCCGTTTTTATCAAGAATTTCTGCACCGTCGATAATAACAATTTTATCGTCCTGCATAATAGCTACAGCCATTTGAAGAGTTATGCGGCAGCGCATTTTTTCGCTCTCTGAAAGCAGAATATAAGGGCGATCACCCATTAAAATAGTTAAATCATTATCGATTTTAACAGTTCCCCAACCTGCTGTATTGCAGATTTCGGATAATTGAGCATTGAAAATTTGCAAGCCTTTAAGCATTGATTTTTGACGGATTCCCGACATATCCAACGCGTCAATTATTGCCTGATTTTCAATAATATTCTGCGCCAGTCTTTTAGCCTCTTTGGCTGCCTTAAATGCTGCAATTCCCTCTTGCTGCTTGCGGATTTCCTCACGCTTTAAGTCAATATCTCGCTGGCTGGCATTTCCTGACGATTTCCGTTCAAGCTCGTAAAGGCGTTTATTTGCTTTTTCCGTTTCTTCTACTTTCGATAAAGAAACGGCGTAAAGCGATTCCAGACGTTTAACTTCAATATCAGCTTTTTGCATTTTTTCGGACAATTCCGTGCGTTTTTTCTGAACGGCTGTCTTTTCTTCGGCGCTGGGTTCGATAAACTCGGCCAGCTCTCCGCCTTTGATAGTCAAAGGTTTTCCGCAATGCGGACAAAGTTTTTTCCCGCTTTCATCATATTTCGGCAGTTCGTCAAATTCGCGCTTAAATTCATAAAATGATTTACGGGCTATTGCTAATTCTGTAATAGTTTTATCCCGGTCAATTTTAAGCTGCGCCAAGACAGAATCGCTAGCTGTTTCTCTCAATTTAGCCAATTCGTTTTCGTCAATGGCCTGATGACTGATTAAATTTTCCAATTCTGCCTGCAAACCTGTTAAATCAGCTTGCAAGGATTCTTCTGAAACGTCAACAAGGTCGGAAGTCCAGCCCTGCGGCTGCCAAGTCTGCGCTTTATTGCTGCCGTAGGTTTCGCCCGTAACCATAGACCACTGCTGTTTTAATGCTCTGCCGGTATCCTTTGCCCGTTCCAAGCTTGCGTCAAATCCGTCCTGATCTACCTTTTGCCAAACAGCCTCGACTACATTTTTTTTAGTAATAAATCGTTCGGCTAAAAATTCTTCTAAATCTGTTTTAGAGGGGACGCATTCGGTTAAATTGCGGATAAATTCAGACCTTTTTTTCTCTGAAAAATCAATCAAGCTTTCCATACCAGCCGCAATTTTTGAAGTTGTCGGCGGATTCTCTCCCTCGGTCAATAATTCCGCTTTTGGATATGTCACGGAAACGCTACTGTCTTCATTTTCAATTTTTACTTTCCCGGAGGCTTTCCCGGTATAAACCAGCATACCGAGATCAGTTTTGCGCAAACCTAAAACAACCGGCTGCCCGGTTAAAGCTCCAGATACAGCCGTTAAAAACGAGCTTTTTCCCTGATGATTTAACCCGCAAATAAATGAAATTTGGCTTGTTTCAACGTTTGCCTTTTGGCAACCCATAAAATTTTCGACTTCAAATTTTAACATAATTTTTTCCTCATTCTTCAAAATTAAACATAAAAGGCGCTTTTGCAGCTGCGGCAGGGGCTTTTTTCTCCGGGGCAGGCTGCTGCGGTTTCTTTTCCGGCTCAATAATAGCCGCAACTTTTTCTTCAACTGTTTCCGGGGCTTTATCTGTAATTACTTCAACTTCGATTTCTTCCGGTTCAGCCTCTTGTTTTGTTTCAACCTCAATAATAGGCGGTATATCTCCGTCGGGTTCAATTATTTTCGGCGCGCTGGGAATGCTCGGCGCGATGTCGTTCAATTCATCATCGGAGTGTATTCCCAGCAGTAGCTCTGGAGCATATAGACGGCCGAAAAATGCAGCTGCACGATATGCCAGCATAAGCTTAGGCATTGTGCGCCACTTGCTGCCGTTTTTAGTCAACCAGCCCTCTTGCATAGCCATTTCAACGCTTGCCTCTGGTCCCTCGATTACTTCACCCGTCAATTTATCCGTGGCATAAGCTGAACAAATTATATCTTCGGCCTCGGCCTCTTCTTTAAAATCTTCATAGCAATTTTTAGCTTTGCTCCATTTTTTATAAGAACGTATAAATTTTTTCGGCCCTCTATTTTCGTACTTAAAGCGTAACGGGGTGAATTTCCCGGACGAATTAAGCATTGAGATAATAAAGTTTGAAGACCACGACGGGCGCCCCTCAATAACGTGTAAATTCTGCATTACCGAAATCGGAGAAATACCGATACGGTTAGCCATTTCAAGCGCTACCATTGCGTTTGGTAGATTCTGCTCACCTTGATAAGATACAGGAACAATCCCGCTTTGCGTCAAGGCTTTACAAATCCTTTGTGCGTCGGTGAACGCTTTGACATTTGAAAAAACATCGGTTAAAGGCGGTTGCTGTTCTGCAACGACTAAATCTTTTTTAGTTTCGTTATCTTCTGTCATTTTTTACCTCTCCCTTATGACAATTACAAAAATTTGAGTTATAAGCCGGGCAATAATCCGGCGTACACATCATTGAGTTTGGATTCGCAAGCCATACGTTAGGGCTGTGTTCTTTCCGGTAATTCTCAATGCTGTTTTTAATCTGCTGTATCGTATCCCACGCCAGCCGTTCAGCGTCTGCAATAGGATACGGCACAAAATCAGGATCAGGCTGCGGCTTTGTTATGCCTATTCTCCGGACATAAATTTCACCGAGCGATTTTATTTTTATTCCGTTGCTCTTGCAAAGCAAAGAATAACCGCCATATTGCGCTTGGTTAGCCCTGCGCCGCGCTCCTGTTTTGACGTCCAAAATTTCATTTCCGAGCCGTATATCAATATGACCGGACAAAGTAAAATTATTTCCGAGATTTGCCTTGTATTCCTCTTCGATTTCAACGCCTTTTAATTCAGGAAAAAAATTTACTACCGATTTGGCCATACGAATAGCTTGCTTGATTGCGACTTCTTTTGTAGGTGTCGTATCGTCCCATAAAATCCCATTTGAAATTGACGAATTTATGCTTAATTCCACGGTTTCCGCAAGTTCTTTTTCGTATGTATGCCCCTCTTGGCGCAGAAGTAAAGCCGTTTCAATCCCGTTATGCGTTGCAGTTCCAACGGCTGCCCCGACTGATGTAGGCAAAGCCTTTAGCTGGTAACCATCCGTTACCAGCTCTTGTAAAAGCATTTTTGCGGCAGCCTTGCGCGGACAATCTGAATAATGCGGCAGGCTCGAACATCTGATTGTTGTTTTAATCATTTAAAGCGTCCCAGTTATAGTTGCTGCACTCATTCAGATAATCCTCACGGGCTTTTTTAAGCTCCGGCAGCCTTTCAGATAAATCTTTATAGCTCCACTCTCCGATAAAACGGTGATCGCTGCCGTAACTTGCGCGCAAGCACCAGTCAACCGAAACATCATATTTACCATGTTCAAAGAAAACGTGTGTTTCATCATAGGCAGCCAAATCTCTAATGATTTTGTTTTTAACTTCCTGCGGCAGTTGTTCAAATTCTTCAAAAGTATTATACATTCTTTTCATCTTAATACCCCTTAAAAAAGTTTATAATTACCTCTTACATTGGAAATTATAAACTAAAAAAATTTTTTGTAAAGAACTTTTTTATATTTTTTTTGCTTATTTTATATTTTTTTTGCTTTACAAATTATTTTTTTGGGTTTATGTATATGTCATATTATTAAAATTGAGGGAATTTAAGGGAATGGCAAAATTTATTTTGCGCGATTATCAAAAGAATTTTATTAAGGATATTCACAGCCAGTTTTGCGCCGGATATAAAGCGGTTTGCGGGCAATCTCCGACCGGTTCAGGTAAAACTGTTATTTTTTCATACATTGCCAACGGAGCAATTAGCCAGGGCAGCAAAGTCGTTATTTTGGTTCACCGGCAAGAATTGATTTTGCAAACGTCTTTGGCTTTGGCCAAATTTCAAATTCCGAATGCGATAATTGCGCCCGCGTCGGTTATAAAATCATCTGCACAAATTCAGTATAGGGAACTTGGACGAAACTACATTGATTTAAACAGCCCGTGCGTCGTTGCCAGTGTGCAGACGCTCGGCCGCAGATTAGACGAGTTTACAAATTATTTTGATTTCATCATTACGGATGAGTGTTTTGTTGGCGACACGTTAATAAAAACAAAAAATGGCTACAAAAAAATAAAAAACATTAAAAGCGGGGATTTTGTATATACTTTTAATGAGAAAGAATGCTTTTTTGAATATAAGCCTGTTGAAAAACGCTTAAAAAAGCCGTTGAATGAAAATTTAATAAGAATAAATAATATAATATGCACAGAAAACCATCTTTTTTTCACAAAAAATAATTGGAAAAAAGCAAAGGATTTAACTATTAGTGATTTTTTACTTAACGAATATTTTAATTTCGTAAAAATTAAAAGCATAACAAATGTAAAAAAGAATAATGAAGATTCTGTCTATGATTTGACCGTTGCGGATAATCATAATTACTTTGCTAACGGTTTTCTAGTCCACAACTGTCATCACGCCGTTGCAGGTCAATGGCGAAACGTTACAGACAGAAATCCGAATGCCTTCTTGCTCGGGCTGACAGCAACGCCGGAACGCCTTGACGGTAAAGGTTTAGGCATAGAATCCGGCGGGGTTTATGAAAAACTTGTACTTGGCCCGTCTGTAAAATCCTTGATTGAACGCGGGTATTTGTCGCAGCCGAGAGTTTTTGCTCCGCCGATAAACTTTGATGATTCCGCATTGCGCACTATTGCGGGTGATTATGATGTTAAACAAATGTCTGAAATGCTTGACCAGCCGCAAATTATAGGGGATTGCGTCCGGCATTATTCAAAAATATGTCCAAATATGCCGGCAATTGCGTTTTGCTCAACAATCGAACACGCAAGGCATACAGCAGAGCAATTTTGTAATGCAGGTTTTAATTTTAAATGTATTGACGGCACAATGTCTGATTTTGACCGTCGCGACGCTATTGAGGGCTTAGGCTCCGGACGATATGACGGCTTGACTTCCTGCAATATTATTTCCGAGGGGACAGATATCCCAGTTGTAGGTTGTGCCATATTTTTACGCAAAACAAAAAGCTTGTCGCTTTATTTGCAGCAGGCTGGACGTGTTTTGCGGCCATATTCCGGTAAAGAGTATTCAATAATTTTGGATCACGTCCGGAATGTGGAAAATCACGGTTTCCCGGAAGACGAAAGAGATTGGAGCTTAGAGGGACGCCGTAAGCAGAAACGGGACGAGGACGAAATTTTTATCCGCACTTGTCCTCAGTGTTATGCTTGTTATAAATCAAGTTTGCGCGCCTGCCCCGTTTGTGGTTTTGGTGCTGAAAATGCTATAAAATCACAGCGTGAAATTGAGTTTATTGACGCCGAACTTGTTGAAATTCAGAAAGTCCAGAAAGAACGTGAGAGGAAAGAGGCCAACGCTTTCAACAAGCTTTTAGAGCTTGGGAAACAGCGGGGTTATTCTAATCCGTACGCCTGGGCTAAAATTGTTTTAAATTCAAGAAAAAGGAAAAGAAAATGACAGTTGTTCAAAATGATTCGATTGCAGATGTTAAAAATGATGTCGCTCAAGAATGCGTAAATAATATTTTTTCGGAAGTTATGAAGTTTGACCACTATTCAGATTTGGCGCACGATATAGCGGCGTCTATTGCGGTTGAACTGAAAAACAGAACGTTTTTTACTGATGATTTGGAGTTGACGCAAAAGCAAAAGGATGTTCTTGACGCGGTTATTGTCCGTTTGGTTGTTGATTGCAAAAACCGTTATCTGGAAAAGATTAACGAAGATGAACGGACAACGAAGATTGCGCAAGCTCTTGTTCAAAATTGCCGTAAAATTATTGATCTATCGTTTTCGTCCGTAGCCCACGAAATTAACTGCGGTGCGATAATCTCCGGACAGGCAATTTCAGCGTCTGCAGCGTCTGAAAAATACAATAAAATCGAATTTAGATATTATAGCGGCGAAGTAACGGTCCCGACTTCTGGCGTGTTTATTTCAACAAACTGCATTGATATAATTAAAAATTCGGTTGAAGTTTCTTTTAATCTGAAAAGAGAGCCGAAAATTGCGACGGTTTCAGAAAATGGGAAAGTAACGACAGCCCCGTTTTTGATTGAGGCCGAGCAGGTCCAGGACGGCGACAAGGAAGTTGACGAAGTTTTGGAAAACGTTGACGATGATTCAGATGAAAACAGCGACGAATAATAACGGGGGCGTTCGCGCCCCTTTTCTGAAAGTAATATAAAATGATTTTTCATACAATGGCAGAAAAACCGGAAAAAGGGCAGCAATATTTTGCCGAAATTAAAAGTCCTGTCCCTATGATAGGTACAAAAAATATGGTTTATGTTTATAAAAAATCATGGACAATACTTTTTTTCAACGAGGATTTTCCTTTTGAAATTGAGCGTTGGTTTTCCATTAAAGATTTAGAAAAAGCCGAAAAACGCATAAATCATCTTGAAAATAAAATAAAAGAGGCTCAAGATGTCCTTGCCGGTTCGCTAAACGTCGCCGGTGCCTTTATCGCACTTGACGACG
>UMIZ01034113.1_pt1 | contig 12367 bp, 4 predicted proteins | sample 1965931 | NCBI WGS metagenome assembly UMIZ01 (sample SAMEA4836137, study PRJEB28245) | human gut metagenome | biome: gut microbiome; material: fecal sample | place: Denmark | collected 2008
CAGGAGAATATGTACCAGTGGCAGATGTCATCGAATAAGTCGAGGTTTGGAGACTGGTATATATGTGAGAAAACAACGAAAGAGCCAAACAAGGTTCTTGATGAGAATGACTTTCTGGAAAAGCCTTTAAAGGCAGAGAGTACGGTCAGGATATTTGATTCAGACTGGAATAACACAAAGCTTTATGTTGGAAGCATGACGGACGATTTTATGAAGCAGGGCAGAATCAGACTGGCAGAGGGAAGGATGCCGGAGGCTTCAGATGAAATAACTATGGATTGGAATACTCTGCTTAAACTTGGCTATGAGGGGGAGCTAGGACAGAAGGTAACAATTAATTATTATGAAAATGACAATATTAATTCAGATAAAGGAAGGCTTAGTGCAACATTTACACTGGTTGGAATATTAAATAATTACACAAATATATGGCAGGATGGGAAAAACATTCCAGGAGCAATTGTTACTGAGGAAAGATTAAAAGAATTCAAATGTACTATTTATAATATCTATATTTATCCATTTAAGGATTCTGTGCGGACACAGGATTATGCAAATGTATATAAAAAGATTAAGGAGGATGTAAAAAGCCAGACTGTATATAATGCTGCAGTATATGATTATTCTCCGTGGAAATCAAAAACAGTATATGCATATATGTATATAGTTGTTATGGTAATTGGAATTCTGGCTTTGTCTTATCAGCTGATTGAATACAGGAACAGACGAAAGAAAGCCTATGAGTTGTTTAAGAATATGGGAATGGACAAGTCTCATATCAGGAAAATGTATATAATCGAGAATGCATTTATACTTATACCGGCGGGAATAGCAGGAATACTGCTTGCACTTATTGTGGGAAGTGTGACTGGACATGTACTTGAAGCAAAAAACGGCTATGAATTTTACAGAGTAAATGTGGATGTTGTTATTAAAAGTGTGTGTTCCGTTATTGTAGCTGTGGTTATAGAGGAACTTGCAGGGTTAATAGCTAATATAAAATTCTATGGAAAAAGGACAGTTAAAAAGAAGCAGCACGGAAGAAAAGAAAATATAAGACAGCATAAGAGCAGAATGAACAGTCACAATCTTGTTATGTCGGTAAGCTCAAGATTTATAAAAAAAGATGGTGTATTAATGATAATCGGGGTAAGGCTTTTTGCATTGTGTATATGCATGGTTATAATTTTTTCTTCTTTAAAGATTCAAAATGCTTTTAAAGAATATAAGAACAATGAAAGTATGCCGGATATATATGGTTATATTGATGCTAATCAGGATAAAACGGCATTATTTATGAATTACTGGTATTATCTTAAGGATTATAATAATCTGCCTCAGAAGTCAGTGAGTAATAATGGCGAAATCACAAGCAGGTATGACATGCGTGACTATGTCTGCAAGCAGAGAATAAGGTATAACATACATTTTGACAAGATAAAGGAATTAGTTGAAGCCGGGAATATGTGGGACTGGAATGATGCAATCAAGGTTAATGACAGTGACAGCATAGGAAGGTCACTTGGCTTTATTAATATGGGGCAGAGTAAATACCTAAAGGACCCTAACAATAATATTCTGGAAGGATTTTCTAAGGAATTTATTGACGAGCTGATGGAAATTAACGGAATAAATTCAGTGTCATATTCTACATTTGAATCAGAAAGAAGCTGGTTCTGGGATGCACAGGATTATGAAAAGATGCAGACATTTACATTTCATCGTGAAAATGGTTCATATAATAACGAGCATATTCCTGATTATGGAGACAGATATCTGTTTTCTACAGAATATGCACAGCCAACCAAAGAACTATATAACAAGCTGGAGAAATATATAGATAAAGAGTATGTTGATTATGAAGCATTTGAAGAAGGAAAACAGGTGGTTTTATTCTTAAGAAACCTTCCGGATGGCGGATATGATGACACAATTCATGCAGGAGATACTCTGTATTATAACTATTATCAGGTAAGTACAGATACTTATGAAAAGTTTTCTAATAAATCATATTACTATTATTTCCCGTATGAGGAAGCCTTTGCAAAGGCAAAAGCGGGAAATAAAAAGGACGATGATGAACTTATTGAAATGGAGATTAATTATGATGCATGTGTAGCTCCACAGGTAGCTGCAGTAGTTAAAGTAACTGATGAGGTTATAGAGGATTTTAAGGGAATAATTCCTGCATTTGGTTATTATACCTCAATTGCCAGCATTAATATGGCACAGCAGGCGGTTGACAGACAAAAGGATGTGATGGAAAGATATCTTGGACAGGAATTAAGTTCTGACATGGATTTTGAATTATCCTATAACCAGATAAGCATTAATTATGATCTGGCATCAACATTTTCTGCAACTAATAATAAGATAGGTGTGTACTTTAATAATAATGATATTTCTTATGACAGCAATGTAGATGTTAAGAATACATACAGGACACAGCTTATTAACAGTATTTTACAGTATGGCATAACCATAATTGCAATGATAGTTGTGCAGCTTCTTATTATGGCAATTATTGTGAGAAACCGCATGGACAGAAGATATGATAAGATAAAGCTTCTGCATGGTCTGGGGATGAGACGGGGAAAGATAGTAAGAATATGTATGGCAGAAGCACTGCGTGAATCTTTATGGTGTGTAATTACAATGCCTTTAATACTTTTGATGGAACTGTTAATGTATGCAGAATTTGTAAGAAAATTGTAATCAGGAGGGATAACTATGAAAGAGATAATGCTCAGAGCGGAAAATATAGAAAGAACATATCATGCTGGAAGTGTAGATGTACCAGCACTTAAGAATTGTACACTTGAGTTTGAACAGGGAGAATTTACTGCTATTATTGGAAAGAGTGGTTCGGGAAAATCGACTCTGTTAAGGATTCTTGGAAGTGTAGATGAACCGGATACAGGTAGTGTTACTATTGGCGGCAAGAAAATAACCGGGATGAAGGACAAGGAAATATCTGAATTCAGAAGGAGACAGATTGGTTACATATATCAGGACTACAGTCTGTTTCCAGAGTTTACAGCATACGAAAATATTGTTATGCCTATACTTATCGACGGAAAGAAACCTGATGAGAATGAGGTTGATGACTTGTTAGAGGAATTGGGAATATCACATTGTAAGAATAAGTTTCCATCGCAGATGTCAGGTGGCGAACAGCAGAGAGTTGCAATAGCAAGGGCACTGATTACACATCCAGCTGTTATACTTGCGGATGAACCGACTGGAAATCTGGACGCAGGCAGCGCAGGTACTGTGGCACAGATGTTATCTAAAGCAAGCCAGAAGCATAATCAGACAATAATTATGGTAACTCATGACAGACAGATGGCGGATTATGCAGATAAGATAATAACTATTGTTGATGGAGTGTGCCAGTAGTATAGCCATACATACGGAAAGGGGGATGCGTATGTATGTATGAAAGAATCTGGTTGAATAATTAAATATTATCGTGTATCATTAGAAAAAGAGCCACTCGTTGGCTCTTTTTTTACGAAAAGGACAGGTAGTTAATATGAATCAGACATATATGAAAGAGCAGAAGATACTTCCATTGTTATTAAAAATGTCGCTTCCAATGGTAATCTCAATGATGGTTAATTCATTGTACAACATTGTTGACAGCTTCTTTGTTGCCAAGATAAGTGAAAATGCGATGACAGCCTTGTCACTTGTCTTTCCGGTACAGAATCTTATAAGCTCGGTTATGATAGGATTTGCAATAGGAATTAATGCAGTCATATCATTTTTTATGGGTGCACAGAACCAGAAGCAGGCAGACAGGGCAGCCAGCCAGGGCATGCTCTTAAGCTGCATACATGCTGTTGTGCTTACTGTGATATGCATAGCAGGCATGCCGGTATTTTTAAAAATGTTTACAAAGGACGCAGAGATAGTTTCACTGGGACTTAAATATTCCAATATTGCATTTGCATTTTCAATAATGCTTGGAATTGAGCTTATGTTTGAGAAGGTGTTTCAGGCAGTTGGAAGAATGAATGCTTCTATGGTCTGTCTTATGACAGGCTGTATAGTTAATATTGTGCTTGACCCGATGATGATATTCGGAATAGGCCCATTTCCTGCAATGGGGATTGAGGGCGCTGCACTTGCGACAGGAATAGGTCAGACTTCGGCAGCTGTGCTATATATCATAATATATATTGTTAAGCCTATTCCGGTTAAATTCAGAAAATCAGAGATGAGAATAGAAGGTTCGATGGCAAAGAGACTTTATTCTATCGGTATGCCGGCAAGCTTAAGCCTTGCACTTCCATCTATTCTTATATCAGTGCTTAATGTAATACTTGCGGCTTACTCGGCTGTGTATGTGTTCGTACTTGGAGTATATTACAAGCTGCAGACATTCCTTTATCTTCCAGCCAACGGAGTTGTACAGGGAATGAGACCACTTATGGGATATAATTACGGAGCAGGAGAGCATGAGAGAGTAAGAAAGATATATAAGACATCAATGGTACTTATATTTGCTATTATGGTAGCAGGTACAATTCTCTGTCTTGCAATACCGGGTTCACTTATCGGTCTGTTTACAAGCAATCCTGACACAATAAATGAAGGAGAGACAGCATTTAGAATCATAAGTGCCGGATTTATTGTATCAACTGTATCAGTTACTTCGGCGGGGGCACTTGAAGGACTTGGAAAAGGATTTCCATCACTTATCATATCTGTGTGCAGATATGTTGCGGTAATAATTCCGGTTGCATTCGTTATGTCAAGGATAGCAGGTGCTGTTGGTGTATGGCATGCTTTTTGGATTACCGAAGTGATTACATCAGTAATTTCTTATATAGTATATAAGAAAAATACATAACTAAAAAACCAAAATGGTTTCGGCATTGTTTTTTTTGTAATACAATGTTGCTTTTTTAAAATCTCCCCCTAAAATGGGGTAAATGACGAAATATCTGTTGTGCTAGTATTCTACTTGATATATAATGATAAATACTTATATAACACATTGAAAAGGAGAAGAATGATGAAGAAAGGATTAGCAAAAAGAATTCTTGTTAGTTTGCTTACAGTAGTCATGATATCTGCTAGTGTTTTACCAATGCTGGTAAGCACAGCTAATGTGGCTCGGGCTAACGAGAATGTAACGAATGTCCTTACAGAAGGTGTGGAAATTGATACACCAAATGTTGTCAAGGATGAGATGTACAGTGACTATGTTAAAGTGACATTTATTGTTAATGACACTGAGACAATAGTCAAATATGTAAAAACAGGCGATACCGTTACAGTAAGGTCAACTAATTCCAGTGTCGGAGTACTTGTTGGCGATGCACCTAACGGTAGTGCAGTAACAGAGGATACGACAATATATGTCAAGACATATAATTATAAGGATGTCCTGAATATTAAGAAGGAACTTGTGAATGAATACGGAGAACCTGATGCAGATGGTTACTATACTTTAAAGTTTACAGCCGGCGCAAAGAATATGCCTTCAATTCATTCAGCAACAAGAAATGATATGGTTCTTGTTATTGATGCATCACTTAGTATGGCTTGTTCAGTTAAAGGTTCAAGAGCTACTGATGGTAATGAATATATGGCAGATACATATGCTGATACAAGATTTAAAGCTATGTATAATGCTGTTGATTCATTTTTGAATGCATTCCTTCCAGAAGGAAATGATAAGAATACAATATCACTTGTTATATATAATGTAAGTGCATTAGATCAGTTGAATGCAATATATAAGAAGTCATCAACAACTAAAAAATCAGAAGTTATGGCTGCACTTGATGCTGTATTTAACGAAGCTGCTTTTAATGAGTCGTTTGCAAATTCACCTAAAAATGAATATGGTGTAAATGTTGATAAAATGACAAATCCTGGAAGTCTTGCATCTAAAACTAATGTTAAAGCGGGACTGGATGTTGCAGCAGATATTTTTGTTGCTAATAATAATACTAATGCTAAGTCAATTATACTTTTCACTGATGGTGTTGCAAACAGACCTAATACTGCCGTTACAACAGAATCTATGACACAGTATGCAGTGGGTGGGACATATACATATAATGAAACTGATTATACAATTTCTGATATAGCTTATAAGACAAGTTACTATAATGAGAATAATGAAGAAATAAAAGATAATAAAAATCAAATAGCAGCGGCTTATTATGCTAGTCAGAAGGGACAGGAATTAGCAAAGGATAATGTATCAATATATTCATTTGCATTAATTGATAGTGTTACTGATAATGTTCGAGCAGCTATGGGTGATACTAATCTTGATGTAAGTGAATATGTGTCTAGTGCTTCGCCTGTTAAAAAAACAACTAATATTAAACTCCAGATTTCACCTAAGTTTACTTATACTGAATCTGGGACTGGCTATGCAAAGAAGTTTTTTGCTACAACAAATGTAGATGAATTAAATAAAGAATTTAAGAGTATTATTGCATCATTAAAGGAACTTCCTTTTGATACGGCAACAGTAACTGATACGCTTGATGAGCATTTTGAACTTGTTCCGGGACAGACTGGAGTTACAGACAATGGTAATGGAACATTTACAGTTACTTATCCAAACAAGATTACAACAGATGCGCAGGAGATAACTGTTAAGATTAAGGCTAAAGACGGTTATGCAGGATCTTCATATACTAACGCTGGTTGTACATTCAATGCAACAGTTGGTGATCTTACATATAGTCAGGACTTTGTAGAAGAACCATCAGCAGTAATCACACCTGATGCTGTTAATGATTCATATACAGTTAATCAGGGCGAAACACTTACAGTAGCTGATGTACCTGTATTAGATAATGATAAGAATGAAATTGTTAATAATCCAGATAAGAATGTATCAATCAAGGCAAAGAAGGTTACTGACCCACAGAATGGTACAATAACATTCAATGAAGATGGTACATTCACATATACTCCTAACAATGGTTTTAGTGGTGAGGATACATTTAGATATAAGACGGTTCTTACAGTTGACGGAAGAACTTATGAGAAGGAAGCAACAGTAACTATTACAGTTGTTCCTAAGTACACACAGACTATTAAGTATGTATTAGAAAATGATACTAAGGTAGCTGAGGACAATGTTCAGACTGTAGTTAAGGGTAATTCTACAACAGCAGTTACATCACCTTCAATCCCTGGTTACAAGCCAAGCATAGAAGTTGTTGAGGCTACATCACTTACTGGTGATAAAGAGATTATTGTTAAGTATGTAAGGGATGATGAACAGACAAAGAATGTAACTTATACAGTAGAGTATTACAAAGATAATGTTAAAGATGATACTAAGACACAGAGTTATACTAATCCGATCTGGGTTAACGATAATGAACAGAATGTAAAATTATCTGAGATTAATACTACAGATAAGTTCGGAGCAGGATATAAGTTTGAAAAGACTGATCCGGCAACAATACCAGCAACAATAGCTGATAAGGGTGTTATCAAAGTTTATTACGTAGCTAAGGAATTCAAGTACACAGTAAAATATGTTCTTGAAGGAACAGATACAGAGCTTACAGCCGGATATACTAAGTCAGCAACATTTGGAACAGAAGTTGGAGCTGATAAGAAGAATATCGAAGGTTATACAGTAGTAGATGCTGATAAGAAGTTAACTATTGGTTCAGATGAAAGTCAGAATGTACTTGTTATTGAGTACAGAGCTAATACATACGGATATTCAGTAGAATATTACTATGATGGTGTTAAGGATGAGTCAGCTACATTAAATAAGTCAGCTCAGTTTAATACTAAAGTAAATTCATACGATCCTGGAGAAAAGCCTGGTTATAAGTTTGAAAAGACTGAGAATTTACCATTAACAATTACAACAGATGCGTCAAAGAACGTAATTAAAGTATACTATGTAAAAGATGCGAGTCAGACAAAGAACATCACATATACAGTTAAGTACTTTAAGGATGGAGCTGAGGTAACAGCAGACAAGCAGACAGTAACTAAGACTGTATGGGTAAATGATCCATCAGAATTAACTGTTGATAAGACTGCTATTAATACAACGGATAAGTATGTTGGATACAAGTTGGATTCAGCAGCAACAGGAGAGATTCCTACAGTAGTTGCAGATGGAACAGTTATCAATGTATATTATGTTAAGGATGAACTTCAGACAAAGGAAGTAACTTATACAGTTAAGTACTTTAGAGATGGAGTTGAAGTAACAGCAGATAAGCAGACAGTAACTAAGCGAATCTGGATAAATGCTCCATTAGAAGTTGAAGTTAACAAGACAGCTATTAACACAACAGACAAGTATGTTGGATATAAGTTAGATTCAGCAGCAACAGGAGAGATTCCTTCAGTAGTTGCATCAGGAACAGTTATCAATGTATATTATGTTAAGGATGCAAGCCAGACAAAGGATGTAACTTATACAATCAAGTACTATAAAGATGGTGAAGAACAGACAGAAGATACTATTACAGTAACTAAGAAGGTTTGGGTAAATGAGCCATCAGTAATTGATGTTAATAAGGCTGACATTAACACAACAGATAAGTATGAAGGTTATACATTTGATTCAGAAACAACAGGAATTATTCCTAATAAAGCTGATAACGGTTCAGTTATCAAGGTATATTACAAGAAGGTTGTAGTACCAGCTGAGCCATCATCAGACAATAGTCAGGAAACCGTTAAGACAGGTGATAATTCTAACATGATGCTTTACATTCTTATGCTTGCAACATGTGTGGCAGGAGCTGCTACAGTTGTTGTAACAGGAAGAAAGAAGTCAGAACAGGAGTAAGCTTATCTTAGATAAAAGTATTACTTAAAACATAAGACACTGTCGTACCAGATTATGGGGTACGGCGGTGTCTTTTTTATGTAAAAATATTATTATCTTGACATTGCTTGAACTTGAAAATACAATAGTTGCATATACAACAATCGGAGGTGCAAGTAATGTTGAGAAGAATTTTTTCTTATATGAAAGAATATAAGAAATACGCATGGCTGGCGCTTATATGTATAGGTGTTGAAGTTGTGCTTGAGATTATGGTACCTAAGCTGATGGCTGACCTGATTGATATAGGTGTGACCAATTCAGATGTTCCATATATAATAAACAAAGGTATCCAGATGGCTGTATGTGCAGTTGCAGCGCTTATATTAGGTGTGGGAAGTGCAAGATTTTTTGCACTTGCAGGTCAGGGACTGGGTGCTAATATAAGAAAGGCTGAGTACGAGAAACTTCAGTCTTATTCATTTTCTAATATAGACCATTTCAGTGTTTCGTCATTGGTTACACGACTCACAAGTGATGTAACTAATATTCAGAATGCTGTATCGACAGGAATGCGTCCATTTGGACGAAGTCTGGTAATGCTGATATTTGCAACGACTCTGGCATTCCAGATTAATTCAACATTGGCGCTGGTCTTTCTTGTAGCACTGCCAGTTCTGGCAGTCCTGCTCATCATAATAATCATTAATGTTGGTCCACGATATGGAAGAATGCAGGGAGCAGTCGACCTTGTAAACAGGTGTATAGAGGAGAATCTTACAGCAGTAAGAGTTGTTAAATCATATGTGCGTGGTGACTATGAGATTGAAAAATTTAGGAATGTTAATGATAATCTGAAAAACGAATCAGAGAAAGCATTTGGAATAGCTGTACTTAACATGCCTGCTATGCAGTTCGTTATGTATTCTACAATTCTTGGTATTCTACTTATTGGCGGAAGACTGATTAATTCAGGACAGATGATGATTGGACAGCTTACTTCTTTCCTGAGCTATGTTCTTCTGATACTTAATTCTCTTATGATGATGTCAAATGTGTTCCTTCTTATGACGAGGTCACTTGCTTCTGCAGAAAGAATCATGAAGGTAATTGATGAGCCGATTGATATAACTGATGAGAATGCAAAGGACATTGAAGTTAAGAAGGGTGAGATTGAATTTAACCATGTCTGGTTTAAATATAAGGATACTGCTAAAGAATATGTGCTGTCAGATGTTTCATTTCACATTAATGCAGGACAGACAGTCGGAATAATCGGCCAGACAGGTTCATCAAAGACGACGCTTATCCAGCTTATTCCAAGACTTTATGATGCAAGTAAGGGTGAAATTAAGATAGATGGAATTAGTATTAAGGAATACCCGGTAAGACATTTAAGAGATGCAATCTCAGTTGTATTGCAGAAGAATACGCTGTTTTCAGGCTCGCTTATTGATAACTTAAGATGGGGCGATGAAAATGCGACTCTGGATGAGATTAAAGAGGCATGCAGCATAGCGTGTGTTGATGAATTCATAGACAGGCTTCCTGGAGGATTTGATGCAGAGATGGGACAGGAAGGTGTTAATGTATCAGGCGGACAGAAACAGAGAATATGTATTGCAAGAGCAATATTAAAGAAGCCTAAAGTCCTTATTCTTGATGATTCAACGAGTGCGGTTGATACTGCAACTGAAGGAAAGATAAGAAATGCACTTGCAAAGAAGCTGCCTGATATGACAAAGATTATAATTGCACAGAGAATATCGTCAGTGTGTCATGCAGACCAGATAATTATTATGGACGGCGGTCGTGTGGACGCAATCGGAACACACGAAAGTCTGTTAAGGACTAATAAGATATATCAGGAAATATATGAATCACAGAAGGAAGGAGCTGATCTTTAATGGCTAAGTATGTTGGATATAAAAGACCTAAAGATACGAAAAAGACTGTTAAACATCTCCTTACATATCTGGGTCATTACAAATGGGCATTCCTGCTTATAGCAATTCTTGTATTTATAAGTGCAGGCGCAGGAATTATGGGAACATTTTTAATAAAGCCTGTAGTTAATAATTTCATTGTGCCGGGCAATATGAAAGGCCTTATTATGGCTGTGTGTGGAATGGGTGTAATGTATGCGTGTGGCGCACTGTCAACGCTTGGCTACAACAGGCTTATGGTGCATACTTCCCAGAAGGTGGTAAGTGAGATTCGAATGGATCTGTTTAAGCATACACAGAAGCTTCCGTTAAAATATTTTGACAATAATACACATGGCGAGATTATGAGTCATTTCACCAATGATGTGGACACTGTGCAGGAAGCGATGAACAACAGCTTTGCGATGGTAATCCAGAGCTTTCTTACACTTTTTGGAACTATAACAATGATGCTGGTATTAAGTGTAAGGCTGACTATTATTGTTGTTGTTTTTCTTATTCTTATGTTTATCTTTATCAAATACAATGGTAAACGCAGCAAGAAATATTATCACAGACAGCAGAAGGAGCTTGGTAATATCAACGGCTTCGTTCAGGAAATGATGGCAGGACAGAAGGTAGAGAAGGTTTTTAATCATGAGCAGAAGAATTTTGAAAAATTCTGTGAGATGAATGAAAGTTTCAGGAAGGAATCAACTAATGCACTTGCATATTCGGGAATGCTTATTCCTGTAATTGTAAGTCTGTCGTATTTTAATTATGCACTATCTGCCTGTGTTGGAGGCATATTTGTAATCAAGGGAATTATGGACCTTGGAAGCATATCGGCATATCTTGTGTATGTAAGACAGAGTGCCATGCCGTTAAATCAGTTCACACAGCAGATTAATTTCATACTTTCTGCACTTTCGGGAGCTGAGAGAATATTTGACATGATGGACGAGGCGGAGGAGATTGATGAAGGAGAGGTAACTCTGTGCAATGTCATTAAAAATGCGGATAATACCCTTACAGAAACTTCTGATAAGACAGGATTTTTTGCATGGAAGCTGCCGGCAGGGGAGCTTATTGAGCTTAAGGGTGATGTGAGATTTAATGATGTTGTGTTCGGATATGTGCCTGAAAAGAAGGTGCTTAACGAGATTTCGTTGTTTGCAAAGCCGGGACAGAAGATAGCATTTGTTGGTTCGACAGGAGCGGGAAAGACTACTATTGTTAATCTTATAAACAGATTTTACGATATCCAGTCAGGTACGATTACTTATGACGGCATTGATGTAATGAATATTAAGAAAGACGACCTGAGGCGTTCACTTGCAATGGTAATTCAGGATACACATTTGTTCACAGGAACTATTGCAGATAATATAAGATATGGAAAGCTTGATGCAACTGACGAGGAAATCAGGGAAGCAGCTAAGATTGCCAATGCTGATTCATTTATAACAAGACTTCCCCAAGGGTATGACACGATGCTTACTGCTGATGGCAGCAATCTTTCGCAGGGACAGAGACAGCTTCTTGCTATAGCGAGAGCAGCGATTGCCAAGCCGCCGGTGCTTATTCTTGATGAGGCGACAAGCTCGATTGATACACGAACTGAGCGGCTTATTGAGAATGGCATGGACGCAATAAT